>Ga0209475_10000430_pt1 | contig 90364 bp, 79 predicted proteins | sample tdDd471_FD_187128 | JGI IMG/M metagenome (GOLD analysis project Ga0209475, IMG submission 187128) | Marine sediment microbial communities from the Atlantic coast under amendment with organic carbon and nitrate - tdDd47.1 (SPAdes)... | ecosystem: Environmental > Aquatic > Marine > Coastal >... | reverse complement strand
ACTGCCTACAGAGACAAGGAGAGCTGGCAGCATATTAACCATCATTGTTATCGGAACATTTAGAAAACCCATGAGTCCCACAACCCAAAGAGTCCCTATCATTACGGACAATGTTGGAAGAAAAACACCTCGCAAAGATCTAAAGTCGAGCAGAAAAGTCAATATAATGACCGCAAGGACAAGAGGAATAAGAACCCTGAGATCCCTGTTCATATAATCAAAAATAAATTTTTCATATACCGGTATCCCGACGGGAGTCAGCTTCAACCGCTTACCATTGTATTTTTTAATTACTGCATGAATATAATTAAATACATCAATATGATTTTCAAGGGGCCGCAGTACTATACTAACAGCAAGTGCTCTTATTTCACCTTTTGCATTAAGAGAATAAAGAACAGACTTATATGAAGGATTTTCTTTAAGTCTTTTTTTATAACTAATAAAATCTTTTTTAGTTTGAGGAAGGATAATGTCCCCTGATTTATCTGCAGGAAGAAAAGATTTCACAAAAATTTGATTATTTTCACCATGAATATCTGAACCAGTAACAGGATCAAGAAGCATCTTAATAATTTCCATCGACTTGAAAAGATAAACACTTTCCCAGGCTTCTACTATGGTTTTAAATTCGCCCTTCGTAAGAAGTTTATCCTCAGCAAGCTTTTCCATTTTGTGTTTTTTTAGAATAGAAAGAAGCTGTTTACTCCCCTGAGCTTTCAAGATGACTTTTAATTTAGCAATACTAACCGGTTTATAGGACTGATAACTGTAGGTATTTCTCAGTCGAATAGCCTTCGCATAAAGTTTTTTACGTTTTACTGGCCTGGAAGTATCCCATATATCTTTTGATTTTACCTTTTCAACGCTGGCTCCCTCTTTTTCATCGCCAAAAATCTCTTTATCCAGTTCTGTTTCAATATCTTCAAATTCATCAAGCCTGTCAATCTTGTGCTTTATCGGTTCACCTTGTTTTTCAAGAATAATATTTCCTTGTTTCAACAAACTCCCAAACCTTTCATCTTCTTCGCGCTTGTTGAAGCTGCGAAACTCATTAAGTTCAGTCACAAGACTATGGAGGAGAATAAAATTTTCTTTCGTGAAAATCTCTTTACCTTCCGGCGCCTCAATTGCAGTTAAAACATATGTCTTTGAATCTCCAAAAATCATCTTAGAACGCTGATTCAACTTGTATACTAAGTTATTCTTAGGCATCATCGCATCTGTTGATGTGTCAAACTTAACCCTCATCACTCCAAAAACGGAGAGAACAGAAACAAAAATAATTAATATAATAGTTGTTTTGGGAAACTGTAAAATTAGTTCGACCCATTTTTTCATGAACGTTGCACCTTTATAAAAACTAATATTTTCGACATAAGCATAACATGATAACAGTATATTTTCCTGCGCCCCGGCAGACACAGGAAAACATGAATCAAAACAGTTGTATAATTACAAATTTTAAGCCAGTCAACAAAAAAACAACTATAGAAACACGCGACAGTGCCGGGTACTCTCACCTATACATTTTTCCAAAATAGTATACCAAAACACTCTCTTTTTATCTATTTTATTTTATATTTTCCTTTTTCTCAGTAGCAAAGCATGATTTTATCGTGTATTTTGCTTGAAAATAAATAAAATTCAGGTAAAGTGCTAACAGTTCGTAACTCCTTTTTGGGAAGGTGTAAAATGATGGCAAACATTCTTGTTGTAGATGACTCCGACCTTTCACTTAAACAGGTCGGAAAATTTCTCAATAAAACAGAATATTCCATAAAACTTGCCGAAGGAGCACCTGAGGCTCTCTCTCTAATAGAAAATAATTTTTTCGATATTGTCATAACAGACAAAAATATGCCTGGTCTCTATGGTCCTTCTGACGAAGGGGGAATGGAACTCCTCAAACATATTCAGGACAATTATACGGCAACTGAAGTTATTATGATGACGGGATATGCTTCCATCGAAACTGCAATTGAGGCCATGAAACTTGGGGCATTTGATTATCTCATCAAACCCTTTACTCAGCAGGAGCTTCTTGACAGCATCCAACGCCTGCTCAGCTACAAAGGATTTATAAACCCGGACAATACGATTTCAATATATAAAGAAATGCATAATGAAATATTAAAGTTAATGGAAAATCAAAATATCATTGATGATGAAGAAATGCACCACTCCCTGAAATCCCTTGACAACAAAATAGACCATTTTTTTAAAACACAGTCAAACTGGGAAAAAATAATACTTACCCAAAGGGAATCGCTTACAGACATTATACCACTGGCAGAAAGGCTAAAAGAACTTGTAGACAGGGAAGATGCCCTCGATCTCATCGACAATATTCTCAAACTCACCGAGAAGCGACTCTAAGGTTATCCGAAAATGAAAAACTATCAATTCAATAATTCGGAGCCTAAAAGTGCGTGATATAATCATTGGCATAGGAGATCTATTTGCATGTAAAGACGTCAATATGGTTTTAAAAACCTTTGCTCTTGGTTCATGTGTTGCTGTTACAATATATGATCAACAGAATCAAACCGGCGCAATGGTTCACATCGCCCTTTCTGACTCAAAGGTAAATGAAGAAAAAAGTCTCGCGAAGCCCGGCTACTTTGTCAATACAGCAATTCCCGCTTTAATTAAAAAAATTAAAAAAATCCACCCTTCCTTTCAACCTTCAAATTGCATTGTGAAATTAATTGGGGGAGCCTCTGTACTAAATGATGAGAACTTCTTTAACATTGGACAAAAGAACATCACAACAGCTAAAAAATTACTGTCCCACTATGGATTTAAAATAAGCGGCGAAGACACTGGCGGAAAAATCAGCCGCACAGTCACTCTTTCAATCGAAACAGGAAAGGTCGTTATTTCTAATGCTGAAATAGGAAAATGGGAAATTTAAACATTCTTCACAATAAATTTACAAATAATCAAGGCTTTCTTATATGAAATATCTTTACACTTTCTTGATAATCATTAGTATCACTACAATCGGTTACGGAAATTACAATCCATACCTGTGGAGTCCGGTTTCAAAAAAAGACCTCAGAGATGTGGAGGGACTTTCTTTACGATTTTTTGATGCATTCAACAAAAAAGAATTTCAAAGAATCAGGCACATGCTTCCTGCAACAGAAATCAGCTATAGTGGTCGTTTCTGGATGTCTATCCCCAGATTTACCTATCTGCTTTCATCAGTCCGGGACAAGGGACCTATCAAATACGCAAAACTCGATGTCTATTCCTTTGATGATTGCGTCAAAGACAGAAAGGCTCGAAATGCCGGTTTAAAACATCTTCGTATCTTTGATAATAATTCTATTATTGTTTCGGCTGTTTTACACAAAAAAGCTCCCAAGAACAATCCTTCGGTTTCACTGGTTTTTCAAAAAAGCCGAAAAGATAAGAAATGGAAACTTCTTTCTCTTCACGGCCTTAAACCTGATTTAGATTTCAAAGATGAAATCAATCTCACCAAAAATCAAAAGGGGTGGCATTCAGAAGAAATTCAACAACTTGATCTCACTATGTTGATCCCGCCTTTTTTTAAAGGAAGAAAAAATCATGGAAGCTTTATCTCATGGTCTCACGTTAAGAAGAAACAACAGGTAGCGGTACTGCAAATTATGGCGGCAAAATCATCACATTCGCCCCTTGAAGAAGGACGTCGCTGGCTGAAGAAGTTTCTAAAAAACAGAAGGTATACAACAGTACGGGTAATGCTCATTCCCCAGGGATACCGCTTTGAACTCGAAATGATAGACCGTGACGCAAAGAAGAACAAGGTAATTATTGCCGCCCTTAAGAAGCATAAGTATACTGTATTCGTTGCTTTCATAGGATATCTTTCATTGTATGATAAAATGCATCGTGAGATAGATTTCACTATGAGGAACCTGCTTATTGACTAGAACTAAACTTCAGCAATAGTTCCAAAAAATTCTCCGCCAAGATGCTGCACAAGACTGTATTTTCTAATATCAACTGTTTCATTATCAGTCATAGTTCCTTCATTACACCAGGCTGATCTAACCAGACCCACGGCAAGATTGTGATCCCCAAGAGGAATAATTTCCTGAATTTCGCATTCAATCCGCGCAATACATTCAGGAATATAGATATTATCAATATCGGTACAATCGGCATACGTTAAACCGCTTTCAGTAAATTTATCAGTATTTCTTCCCGACACAGAACCACAGTATTTTACCTGTTCAAGAAGAGAGTATTCAGGAAGATTGATACAGTATGAACCTGATCTTTCAATCAGCTCCATAGAAAAATGTTTTTTTGCAACAGCAACTCCAAAAAGCTTTGGTGATCCGCTTACAGGTGCATGCCAGGCTATGGGGGTTACAGTTTTCATTTCATTATATCTGCAGCTTATCAAAATAACTGACCCTGCGTTAATCAACCGATGAGAATCCTTTACATCTATTTTTTCCATTTTCATACAATCACTCTCGAATATTTTTTTAAAATCGGCAGGAGAATATGGCCTTTACCGGGGTCAAAAACTCCTGTAACATTGATTTTGCAAAATTAAAATGCTGAAAAATTAATTACAATTTTCGAATAAGATCTATCAGTATTCCTTTCATTTCTATTTTCTCATGAAGTTCATTAAAACTGTTAATATATTTCTCAAGGTATAGTTCAAGTTTTTTATTAACAACAATGCCCTGCTGAGGCATTATGTTCACTTCCTTACCTATATTTTTTTCATTTTTTTTCATGGAAGAGACAATACTGTCATTGCACTGTTGTTTCTTTATAAAGAGGTCTCCATCTGCTTTATCCATGCTAATCCTCCGAAAAATCCATTCAAGATAAAAATTCTATCAGATGTTTCTCTTAATTATCGGCATGAAGCTACTGCAAAATAAGGACTGAGGATTCTAAATACATGAAAGAATCTGAGGAAGGGCCTCACCGGTTTTCATAGGAAGATACAAATCACTGATATTACTGTAACTGTCTTCGTGGGGATTAATAACAACTATTGTGGAACCATGACGCTTCGCCTCAACGGGAAGATAAGAAGCAGGATATACCGAACCAGATGTCCCAAGAACGAGCATAACATCACACCTGGCAGCCTCCTCAAAAGCTTTGTCTGCATCTTTAATCTCCTCGGTAAACATAACAACATCAGAACGCATCAGAGAACCGCATTCAGGACAACGAGGAACAAGCGAGAGAATATTTTCGAGAGTGTATTCAGTAAGTTGATCAAGAGAGGCAATAGTGTTTGCGGCAAATACCTTTCGGTCAAGTTGTTCAGAAAAACTACAGGCGAGGCATTTCATTCTAAAAAAGTTGCCATGGAGCTCAACTATATTTTTACTCCCCCTTTCTGCCTGGAGATTATCACCATTTTGAGTAATAATTGTCTTAAGGATGCCCTTTGTCTCTAATTCGAAAAGTGCATCATGCCCTGGATTAGGAGCTGCATTAACAAAAGAATCAAGGACTTCTTTAAAATAAGGGATGAGCTCATCCGCATTTTCCTCAAGAGACTTCAGAAATGCTGCAGGAGTTGCAACAGAACTTACATCAATTCGATCCCAGATACCACCGTCATCCCTGAAAGTTGAGATACCACTTTCAGCTGATACTCCAGCACCGGTACTGGCTACCGCATATTTAGAATTCCGAAGAACTTCGCTGATTTTATTAATAGTAGTATTATCCATATCATGCTTACCTGATAAAAATTATATTAACGACAATCATTATTCCCCCGTCAATATAATTTTTGTCCATAATATATATTCTTATCAGTGTCAATTCCCTATTCTATGTTTAATGTTCACTTCTGAGCTCATTGTAGCGAAACTGCTTATATTTCCACTGGTAAATCAATGCATTAATATTAATTAAACGAAAAACTAAGCTGTTCTTCCTGCTTTTCATGGTTATCAGAATCAAGAGATGATAGTGATATTCCGAGAAGGCGTACAGGTTTACTTTTAGCCTTTGTTTTTTGCAGCAATTCCTTTGATAGATTAAATATCAATTCTTCATTACTGGTTGCCTCGGAAAGTGACATGCTTCTGGTTACCTGTTTAAAATCGTGATATTTCACCTTAAGGGTTACAACTTTCCCCCTCAGTTCTCTTTTCTCCATGGAGCATGCTACACTTGCAGCAAGCTTTTGCAGGTGAAGATGCATTTCTCCCGTATCATGAATATCTACACCGAAGGTATTCTCTTTACCTATAGATTTTCGAATACGCCCCGTTTCCACCTGCCGGTGATCGATACCCCTGACAATATTATAATAGTATTGACCCGATTTTCCGAAGTGATGAACAAGAAAAGCAAGTTCCATTTTTTTCAAATCATTACCGGTATAAATTTTAAATTGATGCATTTTTTTCTCAGTAGCTTTTCCGACACCAAAAAACTTTCGCACCGGCAATGCCTCTATAAAGCTTTCTGCCCTTGACGGAGTAACTACAGTAATACCATTCGGCTTATTACAGTCAGAAGCCACCTTGGCCAAAAACTTGTTAAAGCTGACTCCTGCAGATGCAGTAAGACCGGTTTCATTTTCAATAGAATGTCGAATGTTTTCAGCAATACAGGTTGCTGAAGAATATTGTTCCCAGTTATGCGTAACATCGAGATACGCTTCATCAAGGGAAAGAGGCTCAACCAGGCTGGTATACCGATTAAAGATATCATTTATGCGGCCAGACACTTCCTGGTATGCATCAAATCTTCCCCGGACAAAGACAGCCCTGGGACAGAGGCGATATGCCTGACTTGAAGGCATTGCCGAGTGAATACCAAATTTTCTTGCTTCATATGAACATGAAGCAACCACGCCTCTTGAATCGGGGGAACCACCGACAATTACCGGTTTCCCTTTCAATTCAGGATTATCCCTCTGCTCAACCGAAGCATAAAAGGCATCCATATCAATATGAATTATCTTTTTCATATTTTTACTAAAACAAAACAGCCTCTTGCAATATGCTTACTTCTCTATCTCCTTTCTGTTGAAAAATAATTGATTCCATTTCATCTTCATGTATCTTCAGTTCAGCGGTTGCTCCAAAATTTAGAAGAAAACCCCTGTTGCAGCAGGTTGTGTCACAATAGCTATCAAGTTTCTTTATTGCCTCTTCGGATATACTGTTCATGGTTCCTATCATAATCACCGTATCATAACCGATTAAAAAATCAGGTATACACTTGCCGACACTTACGCCGTCATAATAGACATTTACCGGCATTTTGTGACAATACTGAATATTTCTTGTATCAAGTTCCATCATAAATGCTTTTTCATATATTTCTTTATCAAAACCATATCCCAGAGTTTCATAAATATGATGGAAAGCATTGGTGATAATCTCTCCTAATTCTTTTTTATCCATGGTTCCCTCCTTAGGTTTTCTATTGCCACTTAAAGCAAAACGGCTCTACATTAAAATTCGAATTTACAAAAATAATCATCCGGTTCATCAACTTTGCAGTCATAGCCATTTTCCCGTAAAAGCCTCTGGCTGACCAGGCATGTTGTAAGAGTATCTACAGTACAGTACCTAACCAGATCTCTCCCCGCCTTAAGATCTCCCGCCTGCCAGCGGTAATACAAATCAACAGCCTCAAATCCATCAATTCCTTCTACCGATTCAGGACGACGGATGCCCATAACTTCTTCGATATACTTAAGGCCTCCCCGATACCCGCGGTAATAAGCAACCCATCGAAGATCAACATGGGGAACCCCCAGGGAGGGAACATTAAATGTTTTTTCAAGAAAGGGAATATCAAAACAGTTTCCATTAAAAGTCACTAAAAGCCGCGCCTCATCAACCAGGGAAAGAAAATCATCGAGATTCTCACCGTATCTGAAAGTAAAAATCTGCTTTTCATGAAGTACCGATATCACCGAAGCATGGCTGTCGTACCAGGAAAGTCCCGTAGTCTCAATATCAAAAAATGTTACATCGTCGAAAAATTCAGCCATTACCCGCCACTGTTCTCGTGACGGATAGTGCTTAACAAAAAATTCAATGTCTTTCTTGTCCTTTGCTTCTCTGCTCTTCTTAAGAAGTTCAAGAAAGTCACCGCGACGTTTCAAACCGAGAGGTAACTGTTCAATTCTTTCAAAACAATCGTCCCATGATGAGAATCCTTTTTCCCTGAGACGAATGTCAGTTTCCGGGCCGACACCGGGGCAATGGGTAAAACATTCTGTAATCAATGGAGTCGCTCCCTTTTCTTCTTTAAGATTTTAGAAGCCCTGTCGACTTTCACACTAATTCGCTTTCTCTCAGGATCCTCTTCAGGAGCTGTGACTTCCTTCGCCAGTGGTACTTTCAGGGTTTCTATTGACGGCAGATTGACGTTTCCTCTTTGCAGTGCCTCCAGCAAAGAAAGGGTGCATTTTACCGCCCCATCGGTCATTACCAGGAATTCTTCAAGCTCTTCTGATTCGATTCCCGGAGGAAGAGGAGGAATACATGAGGGACATCCGGCACTGCAGTCACATTCTCTGACAATGGTTTCACAAAGAGCCAGGCATGTCTCAAGGTCTTCATACACCTTTTCACTGTACCCCACCCCGCCTTCAACAGCATCGTAAAGAAACAGGGCGCTTTTCCACGCTTCCGCTTCTTCTTCTACCAGTGAAACATCAGCAGCCATATCCTTTACATCAGCCATGCAGAGTATCGGGGCAGTATGGCGAAGCAGGTAGCTCAAACCATGAAGCGCCGCACCGACATAGCGACGGTCGACCTCTTCTACGGCAGCAACCCATTTCTTTGGAGCCAGGAGAGAAAATCCCATGGTATCATATTCAAAGGCCGGGAGGGTAATTGGACCGTAACCGATATTCTCATAACTCCGTTCCCGGATTTTTTTATAAAGCTTTGGCTGCTTGTTTATATTAATGTAACCAAATTCGATACGCGCTCCCTTCATGGATGTGGTATCATCTGCCTCAATAAGCCTGATATCCCCGTGCCAGACTGCTTCAGTAAAATAATCAACTTCGATTGCTTCAACCTGGCAGATCTTCTTATCCAGATCGAGATCCATGGACAAATACTTTCGTCCCAGGTGCTGGTAAATGGCATCTTTATATAAAGTCCCCCGTGCCCCGATAGGATCTATTTCGCCAATAACCTCACTCCCACATGCAATTTCAACATTGTAATCGGTCATGCCCCGGAGGTTTACGCCCCGGGCCGGATAATCCTGGAGGGAATAACGGTAGGTCTCATGATAGGGAACAACGGTCTTTTCTTCTTTTAAAACTCCCAGGGCCTCCTCATACACAAGGCTGGCGAAAAGATTTTCCTTTTCTCTCAGGGGATGTTCATGGGCAGCACAGGGAAGGTGCTGGAGCATGATATACGGATTATCGCCATTCAAAAGGGCTTCTTCGATAGGGGCCCTGGTAATAAATTCTGGATGGTGTACAAGAAACTGGTCTATCGGGCTGTCTTTCGCTATATAGACAACCATGGCTTTATTGCCCCGGCGCCCTACCCGCCCCGCCTGCTGCCAGAAACTCGCAACAGTCCCGGGATGCCCTGAAAGTATACAGAGATCAAGATCGCCGATATCGATCCCCAGTTCAAGGGCATTGGTAGTAATAATGGCAGTCAGCTTGCCAGAAACGAGATCTCTCTCGAGCTTACGCCGTTCATTAGGCAGCAAACCTCCCCGGTAAGGCTTTATTTTTTTTGCCAGCTCAGGGCTGTTGTCACAGACCGCGCGATAGAGACGCTCCACCTCCTGGCGGGCCCGGCAGAAACAGATAGTTCGGATATTTCGCTTCACCGCCTCACGGATCAGGGGAATAGATACTGATGCGGGACCTTTTCGATACAGGGCATGGCCATGACTCTGCACCAGGGCCGGATTGATGAAAAAGAACTCCCGGTCAGGCCGGGGGGCTCCGTCTTTATCAATAACATTAAAGTCTCCATGAAACAGAGAACGGACATGATCACCCGGATTGCCCACAGTGGCCGATGAACAGACAAATACCGGTGAAGCCCCGTGTATTTCACAAATCCTGAGAAGCCGCCGGAACACATTCGATACATGAGAACCAAAGGAACCCCGGTAAATATGAACTTCATCAACTACAATGTATCGAAGCCGTGAAAGGAAGGTTTTCCACCGGCGGTTATGGTTCGGAAGAATCCCGCTGTGGAGCATGTCAGGATTGGTAATGATAAAATCCGCTGACTGCTGAATCCGGCTCCGCTCATCCCGGGGGGTGTCGCCGTCAAAGGTTCCGAGTCGACTTGCCTTGTTGACCACAGACATGAGACGCCCGAAGGTAGACTCCTGATCCCGTGAAAGGGCCTTGGTCGGGTATAAAAGCAGCACTGAAAAAGGAGCCTCTGCGGCACAGTATTCATTAAGTATAGGAAGAAAAAATGAAAGGGTCTTTCCGCTTGCAGTATGGGAGACCAGAAGGGTGTTTTCTCCCCGGCTGATAGAGTCAAAAGCCTCCCGCTGGTGAGTGTAGAGACGCCCGATGCCGTCTTCCTTCAAAACCGATGCCAGAGCCGGATTCAATGAATCGGGAAAGCCCTTATAGGAACCTTTTTTTCGATTTACCTCCAGGTGTGCCCTGACTTCCTTTTCAAAACGGCGCATCAGAAAATCTCTCAGTTCATTCATGTCACTCTCCTGTAAACTTCCCCACCCGATAAAACAATATATACTACTTAACGGATATATGTCAACACTTGTTTAGCTAACAGGCGTTTTTTTGTTACCAACTTGTGTATTTTTATAGTAATATTGGCCAAAATGCCATGTTTTCTATTGCAAACAATTACAGTATGATGAAATCTGAAATTACCAACCAGTAATCTGACCAGTGTGACCTTTGAATACAGAAAAGCCCCCCGGTTTCCCGGAGGGCTTTTCTGTATTCAAAGGCCTCTCAAAGCCTACTTAATATCAACAACGGTCTTAATCCCCTCTGGGGTAAACTCAAGGTTCAAAAGTATCTGCTCAGTAGAAAAAAACCGCTGAAACGAGTCACCCTTCAGCAACTCTTTCAAAGAAATGATCCCTGATCCGCCGTCGCCATACACACTGTTGAGTACCCTGCCACTTTTTTTATCCAAAGAATACTTCCCCCCGGAGGGACACTGAAGGTGAAAGCCGAAGGATTCAAAGGCGAGTTTATTTATATTTTTTTTATCCCTGAAGATCATTGAAAAAAGTTTATAGGTTCCGTAATTATTGAGGCTCGCCTCACGGGCCGATTCCATCATGTTGAGAACGTACATGCTTTTTTCTTTTTTAATGCCAGCGGGCCTGATGAGGGCCTTAATGTTTCCCTTTAGACTTCCCATACCATCACTTTTGCCCTTATCAAGAATCCGGAACATGTATTCATCTGTACTGGTCATGACATAACTGCCTTCATGAACTGTGGTAAAAACCCTGAATTTCAAGATATCAAAGAAAGAAAATTTAGTGACATTGATTTTCTTTCCCTTATGCTTTATGTAGTAGCGATCAACCGCAAAGTCATTGCCGATAGCCCGTGACAGCTGCAGGGTAAGAGACTCTATCCGGTCAATTTCTTTACGTGACTGTTTCGGGTCACGAAGAGGAACGGTTATACTCAGGGGATGAAAGAGTGACCAGGCGCCGATAACCGGAAGAATATACCGGGACCGAAAGCGGCTGCCGGAAAAAACAGTAGTCAGTTTCGAGGCATCAAAATCAACCATAGGCTTCGCATCGAGCATACCAATTTTTACCCGGTTCAAAAAAATATCAGCAAGTTTTACATTTGCCAGCTTATTATTTCGCATTCTTAAATTTTTAAGCAGGGGCTGGTTCATCATTTTGTCATTGATCTTTCCCGTGATACTTAAAATTTCTCCTGGTACTGTTGTTTTTCCTGTTTTAAGAACTGCAGGCGATCCGCCGAAAAGCTGCGTGAGGGAGTTATAAATCGAATTATTTATGAGAGGAAGTATACAGGTTTCCATCCGCGTTCTTCCGCCTTTTTGCATGATGCGGATACCGACCGGGTCAAAGTATTCCCGCCAGTAGTTATTGTATCCCCGCAAAAATCTATTGTAATCATCGGCTTCTTTTTTTGATACAGAAGGAAGTTCAATGTCAACATTCGGCGTAAAGTACCCCATTTTGCCGAAACGCTTACTCACTGCGGCAAAGGAAGTTTTTTCAAAGGAGAGGCCTGCAAACTTCTCAACCACTTCAGGCCCGAACTCTCTTTGAAGATCCCTGACTGTTACTGCTTTTTTACCATAGAGATGATAATAAAAAAGGCCGTGGCGCTCAAGGTCGGCTATACGAAGGGCTTCGTAAAGCCTTCTCGCTTCGCTGATACGGGACTTAGGCCCTACCAGGTAGCGGATAAAAGAATCAGAAAGAAAGAGAAAGGCATCTTCTTTTTTATCACCTGCCGGATAAATTGAACGCATGTACTGAAAGTCAAAAGCCTTTGCCAGGGAGGGATGCTTTTTATTATACGTGGCGACAATCACCTTCACGGCTGACAGGGAATTTGAAATAATTACTGTTTTTTTATCAAGCTTCACCAGGTACGAGCATACTTTTCGGTTTTCGCTTTTTATAAGTCGGGCCTTTTTCCCCCCTATGGTGAGGGAGCGGGACGTGGCATTGTATTTTTTAATAAACTCATTTCGATATCCATCAATTTTTTTGTAGAATATTGACGGGTATTTGAGCTTATAAATAAAACTGACATCACTGCCGAGACGTATAAAGGGATCAGAACCAACGACAGCCATCTCATCAATAACGTGATCATAAAATTTTCGAGCCCACCGGTTTTCTACTATAGCAAGCTGGGTCATAACCTTCTTCTTGACCATAAAGTCGACAGCCTTCGGAGACGCCCGCTGGTAGAGGGCCCCGCCAACCTGGTTCATGTAATCAAAAAAATCGAGAGCCTTCGCCATGTTGCTGAAATGAAAGTAATAAAAATCCTCAGGAGCGATCGATGCCAGGGGGTATGCTTTAAACTTCCTTCCCTTCATCATTTTTTTAAAAGGGTGCGATGCTACCTCGGGTCCCTTGAGGGAAGAAATGGGCACCGTGCCTTCATTATCACCGGAAGCCGAAATGGTATCAACCTGGAGGGATTCGCGAATTGCCAGCCCGCCGCTCAGCAGGTCGTAATAATTAAAATCACTCTGCCGTCCTCTGCGAAAACGGCGCGAACGGTTGGTTAAAAGAAACTGGTTGATCCTTCCGACGGGTTTTATTTTATGCTTTCCAGCAAGATAGTGAAGAAATTTCTGCGAGTAATGAAGATGATCTCCCCGAAGATAACGGATCTGATTTAACTGGTTGGCTACTCGCTGCCTGGGGCTGACCCGGTTCCTGGCCTCGGATGCCTGGGGGTGTACACTAAAAAGTACCGCAGCTGCGAGTAAAAAGACTATAACAAAGCTTTTTGATTTCATGGAAATTCCTCCCGGAGAGTTTCCAGAAGTCTTAAGTATATCAAAAAAGATGTCAAATCATATATTAAGCCCCCCATGAAGGCGCGAAACCGTTTTTGCGCCTTCATGGGGGTTTCGCGCCTTCACGGGACTATTGCTGCAATTACATATTCTTTTCAACCCGTGCCATGACCTCTGTTACGTCAAGGGGTTCGAAGCCGGGTTTTGCAAAATTTTCTTTACACAAATCATAGATTGCGGTGTTGTAGGGAGACGAAACATTATGCTTTTTCGCGAGATCAACGATATAGCCGGTGAGAGACTCGATCTCAGAATCAGAACCTCCGCGGAGCAGGATATCCTGGCTCATGCTTGACATGACCATTTTCCCTACATTCTTTTTAAACAGTCCCTTTGTCAATGCCCGGGGAAGAGTAGCTCCCGCCCAGAGAAGAATCCACGGCGGCATGCCCCCGAGTTTACACTCCTTGTATCCCGCCGCCTTTACAATTTTAACGCCTTCGTACAGGGTATTGGGAAGCAGCTTATGAAAGAGAGAAAAGTCTGATATCTCTTTAAAACCGTGACCGATCAGGGTGGTAAGGGAATTGGTAAGGTTGATGACAATCTTACTGTGAACCGCGTCTTGAAGGTGATCGGTTACGACGGTCTCTACCCCCTTGCTGAAATACGCAGCCAGCTTTTCCATCTCTTCAAAATTGCTGTTGTCCGGGGTTCCAATAATAAGGGGACCTTTTTTCTGGTAACCGATTTGTACCGGCTCATCCATCCAGGCATTGTAACTGACAATGCAGTAGATTACCTTACTGAAATATTTTGGAAGTATCTCCTGGTTTTCTGCACCATTTGCCATGGAAATAATTACCGGGTGGTCTCCCGTAACTTCCTTTATACTTTTTGCTACCGGTTCTAAACTGTAATTCTTAACACCTAGAAGTATCACATCAGCATCAGCGGCGTCTTTGATATCTTCAATTACCTGAACGCTGAAATTTTCTTTTTCATCAGGGATATCATTATGATATATTGTAATACCAGTATCTCGAAGGGCCTGAGCAATTTCTCCCCTGTCAACAAATACGACATTATCATGATGAGGAAGAAGCCAGGCGCCTACAGACCCGCCAATAGCCCCGGTACCGAATACTACGATTTTTAAATCTTCAAGTGGTTTGACAAACAGGCTCATGATGTTCCTCCTTATAGTTTTTGGGCCCAGGCGGGCATATTTTTATCAGAGAGATCGAAGCAGCTGCTCATTCCTTCAGCATACCTGAACTGAAAAGGCTTCTTCTCAATATTCAAATCTTTCAGCATCTCGGCAGAAGGACCATCACCGAGTGTGATCCATGTTTCATCGGATGTGATCTCTTTTTTAAAAAGGATATCCATATTCTTAGTCACATTAAAAGTAGACTTAAAGGCGTTAAACTTTGAGTAAAGGTAGCCGGTCTCATCAAATTCAGCAGGAGCCCCGCCTTTTGGTACCCGCACCGTCAGGTAGGGAGAACCGTCTTCTTCCATTGCAGTAGTGGTACATATATCACTGGAAGAATCAATGATGATTTCCCGGGTTACCTTTGGAAGCCCCCAGATATTATGACCGCGCAGGGTATTTTCGTGGGAAGTTACCGGCATGTCGGCAATATAGTACCCGAAATGGTTAAAGCTTTTTAACACCATGGGCAGAAGAGGAGGCCGAAACTTTGCATTTACCATAACCGGAATCGCAACAGCTATCTCATTGTAGGGAGGGATGCCCATTACTTCTTTGTATTCATAGCAGCTGAAGGCAATAATCGCCCTGTTCTTCGGCATTTTCACGGGAAAAACCTTCTCTCCCAGGTTTTTCTGTACCAGTTCAACTGCCCGGTCATATGAGCAGAGACAGATTGACATGGCACAGGTAACATCACCGTAAAATGAAGGAAAACGATAATTCTTGCTCACTTCATCGGTAAGTTTAATCGGCTCAGGTGCGTGGCGCAGTGAAAAACGGTTAAAAAATTCATTATCGAACTTGTCATCATTTTCCAACATTCCCGCGGGAATTTTAATTGTTGGCTTCATAGTTCCTCCTCAGAATGACCGGCGGTCACTTTCGGGTTAAAAAAAATGCCCCGGTTTTTTCCTGCTTTTTTTGATATATGTGCATTTAATGACCGGCGGTCATTAAATGCAAGAAAAAATTACTCTTCGCAGTCAAAAAATCTCTTTAAGAGGTCTCCCAGCATCACCTTTGCTTCTTCGCGGCTTTTAATACTTCCTTCAACAGAAAACTTATAGCATATTTCAAGAATCATCCCGATTATCATCCGGCAGTAGAGGTCGAGCTGACTTATGACAAAATCATCCCGGGCATTAAAAAAACCCTGGATAAAACTTCCAAAATCACTGACTGTTTTATGCGAAAAGGAATCATCACTTCCTTCTAATAAATTCTGCCGCAGCTCCGAAAGAAAAAGACGGTGGCTGTCAAAAAAATCTATCAGGGGAAGAGAAAAGTGACGAATCTTGGGGAATTTGATAATTTTTGAAGCCACATCTTCGATAAACTCAAGGCGGTATCGATCGAATACCTCTTCGATCAGGTCGTCTTTATTCTTAAAGTAGAGATAAAAGGTCCCTTTGGCAATACCCGAGGCCCTGACAATATCATTAATTGATGTCTGCCTGACTCCCTTCCGGCCAAAGAGCTCACGGGCGTGTTCCCGGATAACTTCCCTGCTTATTATTCTTTCTGTATTCTGTGCTGTTACTGCCATAGACTTTTCCTTTCTTTATCTTCCACTGCTCAGCCCCCGGCTCGTGTAACTTCCAGCACCGAAGAAGCAGTTTGCTCACCACCCCCGAAGGGGGTTCGACACCTGTAGCCCCTTGACCACCTGCTGATCAAAAGTCCCCCGCCGGGGCATTTAGGGGGTGGCAGAAACTCAGCTGGCTTTTTTCTGCTCACGCACCGCTGCCTCAAGCCAGCTGATCCACGGCTCAAGACCTTCACCCTTGAGTGCCGACATGGGAAATATATTCATGGTCGCGTTGAGTTTTTTCACCCGCTCGGTCAGTTTATCCATGCTGAAATTTGACAGAGAAGAATAATCCATTTTGCTGATTATCAATGCTTCGGTTACAGTAAACATCAATGGATACTTCAGCGGTTTATCATCACCTTCGGGAATACTGAGTATCATAATATTTTTAGTCGCCCCGGTATCAAATTCTGCGGGACAGACCAGGTTACCGACATTCTCAATGAAAATAATATCAAGTTCATCATCACCAAAGGCGGTAACTCCCTTCTCGGTCATCGCGGCATCAAGATGGCAAAAGCCCCCGGTCTGAAGCTGTACAGCAGGCACCCCGAGGGACTGGATGGCTTCCGCATCTACCACCGAATCAATATCCGCTTCAATGACCCCGATCCGGTACTTCTTTTTCAGGGCCTCAATGGTAGCCTTGAGAAAAGTTGTTTTACCTGAACCGGGAGAAGACATCAGGTTTATCAGAAGGGTCCCCTTCCCTTTCATCGAATCTCGCAGCTCATCGGCAAGGGACTCATTGTCCTGCATGATATCTTCTTTTATCTGGATAAGGCGTATCTCATCGCTCATAGCGCTTCCATCTCCTTTATAAAATAATCATTTCCGGAAATCATCTTAAAGTTTTTCTCTTCACCGCAACCGCTGCATTTTACCGATCCGAGGTCTTCTTTAATAACCTGTATCTCCCTTTCACAGGAGATACACCGCATGACTGCTGGTACCCGCTCAATATCGAGACGGGCCCCCTCGGCAACAGTCCCCTTTGTGCAGTACTCAAAATAACGCTGCATCCATTCATCAAGAAGATCAGTCAGTTCACCAACCATGAGGCGCACCGAAACCACCTTTTTCACTTTGTTTTTTTCAGCATGTTTTATAACAATATCAGATATTTTTTCTATAACCGGCAGTTCATGCATAATTTTCTCTTTTGGTCATTTTTGAATGCGCGAAACCGTTTTCGCGCCTTCAAATAAAATGCTCGCGCCTTCAAACAAAAATGTTTCAGCAATAAATAACAATTGCAAGGATTTTTCTCTCCTGTGAGACTGTCACGGATAAAAGTTATTACAAAGGAAGTCACATCATGGTCATTTTTGAGGCCCTTATGCTGCTCTGCTTCGGGGCGGCATGGCCCTTCTCTATTTACCGTTCCTGGAAATCCGGCACCTCCGATGGAAAAAGCCTTTTATTTCTTCTTATTCTTCTGGCCGGGTATCTCTTCGGAATTCTGCATAAAATTTTCTTTCTCTACGATCAGGTCATAATCCTCTATATTCTGAATTTCACTATGGTCTCGATAGATACCCTTCTCTATTTTAAAAACAAAAAAAAGGGATAAGGAAGTTAAGGCAAAGGCCGGATGAGGCTGGTTGTTTAGTTTTCTGAAACTCTTAACTGCACTATGCCCTTTCAACGCCGGTGCTTTTCAGCTATATCCAGAACACATGAGATAATATAGCCAACTTCTTCGCCGGAAAGATCCGGATAAATGGGTAGTGACAGGGTACGTTCAAAGACCCATTCACTTTCAGGAAAATCACCTGTCCCGTATCCTGAATCACCGTAGACTGAAAAACGATAGAGGGGAATAAAATGAACACTGCAGGATATCCCCCGCTCTCCAAGAAGAAAAATAAACCGGTCACGGTCAATGGAGAGAGCCTCGAGATTAAGCTTCAGTGGATAGAGATGCCATGAGCTGATCCGGTCATCCTTTACCCGGTAGGGAATCAGGCCGTCACAATCGCCGAAGGCCTGGTTATAGGCCGCGGCTATGGCGGTTCGCTTTTCTGTCAGGTCAGGGGATTTCTTAAGCTGAACCCGCCCCATGGCTGAATTCAGGTCGGTGGTATTATACTTATATCCCGTTTCGGCCACATCATAGGCCCACCGGCCGTCGCTTCGGTACCGTTTCCAGGAGTCACTGTCAATTCCGTGAAGCCGAAGCCTTTTCATCTTTGCGGCCCATTCGTCATTGTTTGTGGTTGCCATGCCGCCTTCACCGACAGCAATGGTCTTGGTGGCGTAAAAACTGAAACAGGTTATATCACCGGCAGATCCGATTTTTTGGTCTTTATATGAAGAGGGAAAGGCGTGAGCCGCATCATCGACAAAGGCGATGTCCCGCCCTTTGATAACTTCCTTTATCTCATCAATATCCGCGGCCTGTCCGCTGAAATGAACCGGAACTATAGCACGGGTTTTTTCTGTCACCAGGTCCGCAAGCAGCGCCGGATTAATTGAGTGGGTTTCCCGGTCAATATCGGCAAGAACCGGCCGGGCCCCGAAATACCTGACAACTTCATCACTTGAAATAAATGAATTTACCGGAAGGATTACCTCATCACCCGGCCCGATGCCAATACATCGAAGGGCAAGGTGAAGCGCCGCAGTGCAGGAATTTACCGCCACAGCATGATCAGCATCGACCATGTGAGAGAACTCATGTTCAAATGCAAAGGTCTCTTCACCCATGGTAAGCCAGCCGTTCATGATACATGAGCGGACCGCTTCTGCTTCTTCTTCACCAACAGCTGGTCTATGAAAGGGAATCTTCAACTAATATATCCTGGTTATAAATATTCATCAAAGGTATATGCAAAGAGGCGCTTTAAAAATACCTTCGGGTAACAGCTCATATTAAATCTTTTTTTCCCAGTCCCATGCAGTGCGTATAATAAATTCGATGTCATCATGCCGGGGCTCCCACTTAAGCTCTTTACGAATTTTGGTGCTGTCGGCAACCAGCTCAGGGGGATCACCGGCACGCCGACCGGTTTCTTCTACCGTAAAATCTATACCAGTTACCTGCTTTGCTACATCAACCACTTCCTTTACAGAAAAACCGTGGCCATAGCCAAGATTAAAGATATTACTTTTCCCGCCTTCAAGAAGGTATTCAAGGGCCTTAATGTGGGCTGAGGCAAGATCATTGACATGAATATAATCCCTCACCCCCGTCCCGTCGGGTGTCGGAAAATCAGTCCCCAGTATCTGCAGTTTATCGATTTCACCCTTTGCCGTTTTCAATGCCCTGGTTATCAGGTGTGTAGCCGCTTTATATCGCTGGCCGATTTCCCCCTCGGGATCAGCACCGGCAACATTAAAATACCGAAGAGCCACATAATTAAAATCTTCTGCATTAGTCACATCCATCAATATCTGTTCTACAAAACGCTTTGACATTCCATAGGGGTTGATAGGCTGAAGGGGCGTCGATTCAGTTACCGGCATCTCTTCAGGAATCCCGTAAACCGCAGCTGTTGATGAGAAGATAAATTTGTCAACACCATGTTTACTCAGAGCATCAAGGAGCGTCAGGGTACCTGAGGTATTATTACGGTAATATTTTATGGGTTTCTCCACAGATTCACCAACCTGGATAAATGCTGCAAAATGTAAAACCGCATCGGGTTTAAAATCCCCGAGAAGCCTATCAAGCACTACCGAATCACCCATGTCGCCGACCACCAGTTCAGCTGACTTCACTGCGTCACGATGCCCGGAAGAAAGGTTGTCGAGAACCACTACTTCGTACCCGGCTTTTCCTAAAAGCTTCACTACATGTGAACCGATATATCCGGCTCCGCCGGTGACAAGTATACGAGGCATAAAAATCTCCATAAATTTTTAATATTTATTTTTTGAAGAGAGAACAGGGCCCTGCACTCTCTTCAAGAGTTGTAACTCATAATAGTGCTTATCTACAAACAAGACCCGGGAGTCAAGATAAAAAATATCACCCGCCGATTTTGGACATGGTTCGGGAATTAATGATGGAAGCACAGCCCCCATCTGTGGCATAACAATCGAGCTTATGGCCCTCATGTTTCTTTTCTACTGCCCCGTGAATTATTTTCTTTATCTCTTCATCAGTCGCGTGATCCCGCAGAGCGCCTTTCAGATCATATTCATCAAGACTATGCAGACAGGTTTTCAAATTCCCGTCAGCGGTAAGCCTGAGGCGGTTACAACTGCTGCAGAACTTATGGGTCATGGGAGGGATAATCCCAAGGCGAACAAGATGCTCATTTTTATACTCAAGATCGTAACGATGAGCGACTTCACTGTCCCGTTCTTTTCTACGGATAAGATTCCCTCTGCTTTCAAATTCTTTTACCAGGGAGTCTGAAGAGATTACCGTGTCATTGAGTTCTTCTTCCCTGAAGGGCATCTTTTCGATGAACCTGAGAATAAGATTTCGCTCACTGCAGTAATCAAGAAAAGCGTCAATTTCATCCAGGGTCTCCTTGAGGAGAACCGCGTTTATTTTCACATCAAAGGCACCGGTCTCCAGTGCCATGTCTATGTTTTCCACAACCTTATTAAAATGATCACGAAGGGTCAATTCCTGATACCGCTGCCGGTCCATGGTATCAAGGCTTACATTGAGCTTATGGACCCCGTTGCGCTGCAGGTCTTCAAGATACTCTCCCACCAGAACGCCGTTTGTCGTGAGAGCCAGCTCAACATCGGGGAACATGCCGTGAACTTCCTCGATAATCTGAACAAAGCCTTTTCTCACCAGGGGTTCCCCGCCGGTGAAACGGATCTTTCTGACTCCCATTTCAACGAAGAAACGAATCAACTCAACAAACTCTTCGTTTCTCAAGACTTCACTATGAGAAAGAAAGGGAATCCCTTCAGGGGGCATGCAGTAGATACACCTGAGATTGCATTTATCAGTAATAGAGACTCTCAGGTAATCATGTTTTCTTAAAAAATTATCTGTTAACATTTTCACAACCTGTATGTATACCCCAGGGAAACAACGATGTCATTGTCTGTGACCAGGGTAGAAAGAGCAATATTAAAAGTCGGGATTGAGTCTCCGGAATTTCTTTTATAATATACATAATTGATAACAAGAGAAACCGAATAAATCAGGACATTTCCCACAACAGCAAAGGTTATATTCTGAACGGAACTGTCATACAAATGCTTCAGCTCATCAACTGTTTTGTACCCCTTCCCCGGCACCTTAAAAAGAAGCTGATGATCAGGATCAATATCCGCATTGGCCTTTTTTGCGGAAAAATAAAGGGAGCGGTAAAAGGTCCATTGATTATAAAAATGATAAATAGAATAAGCGCCCGCAACCTTGAGAACCACAAAGCCTGATCCCATCCAGTAGCTTTTCCGGTAAAAATGACCTCCCCCGGGAACAAGCAGATCAAGCCCCATGAGAAGGGGAAGTGAAAGATAGGGGCTCTTCTCGGGAACCAGGTCATCAATACTGTCGGTATCGGAAGGGGATTCAGCAGGCGTTTCGACCTTCACCTCACCGGCAGGCTTTTCATCACCACCGGATATAATCTTTTCCGCCCCCAGGTCGCCGGCTGCAAGAAGTAGAAGAACTGATATAAAGAGTATTCTTTTCATCATTTTTTCAGAATATCACGAAACAGTATGCTGCAACAACAGTAAAACTTTTATCAGCAATAAGATAGACACTGGCCGCAAGCCTGTCACGCTGCTGCCAGTCTAAAGGTAATTCTATTTTTTGTTCACGTCGCCATTTTTTTTCACTTTCTTTTCATGTCCGTCAGTCTCAAGAAAGGAGAGCATATTATAACGGAATTTCCCATTATGGGGTTCAATGATACATGCCCGGGAATACATTTCAAAGGCCTTTTCCCGGTCACGAAATATCTCGTATATAATTCCAATATTATTCATTGCCGCGGGGGTCTCCCCCTCACGGAGCACTTCAGTAAAAAGAACTGACGCTTCTCTGAATTTTCCGGTGACCGCCAGATCAACGGCGCGGTTATTAAGATGGGCAACCGGCGAGAAGCTCACCATGCGGGTAAAGAAACGCTTCTTTTTTACCGTGATGCTTTCTTTAAGTCGGGGTGAGGAAGTTTTCCCCGGGAGGCTTGACGCTTTGTACCGGTAGGGAAAATCAACTTCACGGGCAATACGGACAGGGCTGTAGCGATATATCGAACACGAGAGGACTGCGGACAAAAAAAGCAAAAAACCTGCCGCCCTAAAGTGATGGTGGGGGAATTTCACTGTTTTTCTCCACCGCCCGGGCACAATTTAATATCAGGTCTTCCTGAAAATGGTTTCCCATAATCTGAAGACCGATGGGAAGCCCGTCGCTGCTCATACCGACAGGTACAGAAATGCCGGGAATACCTGCAAGGTTCGCTGAAATGGTCAGTATATCTGACATGTACATCTGCAGGGGATCACTGACCATTTCACCGGTACGGAAAGCCGTTGATGTTGTCGTGGGAGTCACCAGGGCATCGACCTTTTCAAAGGCCGCCTTGAAATCTTCCATTATAAGTTGTCTTCCCTGAAGGGCCTTCAGGTAGTAGGCGTCGTAATATCCTGAACTGAGAGAGAAAGTCCCGAGAATAATTCTTCTTTTTACTTCCTTACCAAATCCCTCGCTCCTGCTTTTCAGGTAGAGAGAGTTAAGGTCAGCAGCAGCCTCAGAACGGTATCCATACCGCACCCCGTCATAGCGTGCAAGGTTCGAAGAAGCTTCTGCCGTGGCGATGAGATAATAGACGGGAATCGCGTACTCCGTATACTTAAGACTGACCTTTTCTATTTTTGCTCCCTGGCTTTCAAGGGCGGAAATCTGCTTTTTAACCGCCTCATTTATTTCATCATCAATGCCGTTAAAATATTCTTCCGGTATACCGATGACCATCCCATCGATATCACCATCGGGAATTTTCTCACCGATCACCGGTGCCCCCTTGATAGAGGTGGAATCCTTCTGATCTTCACCGGATATTACAGAAAGAAGTGCCCCCGCGTCTTCAACTGTTGTGCCGAATGTACCGATCTGGTCGAGAGATGAGGCAAAAGCCACCAGGCCGAACCGTGAGACCATGCCGTAGGTCGGCTTAATGCCCACCACTCCACAGAAAGCCGCGGGCTGACGAATTGAGCCCCCGGTATCAGAACCGAGGGAAACCGGTGCCATGCGGGCCGCGACAGCAGCAGCCGAACCGCCTGAACTCCCCCCGGGAACCCGGTCCCGGTCATAGGGATTCTGAACCGCGCCGAAATACGATGTTTCCGTGGTTGAGCCCATGGCAAACTCATCAAGATTGGTTTTCCCGAGCAGCAGAAGCCCCTTTTTTTTCATGTTTTCATAAGCTGTGGCGCTGAAGGGGGGAACAAAATTTTCCAGTATCTTCGATCCGCAGGTAGTTCGAAGCCCTTCAGTATTTATATTATCCTTAACAGCAACGGGAATACCATCAAAGGGTGAGAGGGCCTTTTTCTCTGCGCGCCGTGCATCAGATGCCGCCGCTTCTTTCAGAATTCCTTCTTCATTGACGGTAATATATGCGTTTATCGTCTCATTATGAGCCTTAATATGTTCAAGATACCCTTTTACCACTTCAGTAGAGGAAGTTTCCCCTTTTTCGAGCATTTCTGAGAGCTGTTTCATCGTCTTGTCAGTTGTCATGCAATTCCTCCGCACCTGTTCAAAAAACAGAAAGTACGGTAAGTGTCAATAAAAAATCATGGCTCATCCCAAATTCCCGGGAAGGCCCCCTAAATCCCCCTGAGGGGGATTTTATATGTCCACCTACCGGCACCCAGTACTTAAAGGCGACGAAGGGCATCGTCGCCTTTAAGGCTGTCCAAATAGAAGAAGTGGGTAGAAGTCAGCCCCTGGGGGGAGGCTTTTTGTTATTATTTATTCCATTCCCCCCCCAAATATAATTGACGTTATGGAAAAAACTTTACTATGTTGTTGTTCTGTATTATACTGATGTGAACCTCAAAGCTTGAGGCTCAATGCGGAGTGCAAGCATTCATTCTGCAGAGATGCCCCAGGCAAATAGACTGGAGAATAACATGTCCCGTAAATTAATAGTTCCTTTTATGACATTTTTTTTGATTCTGTCATGTGCTCAGAAATCTGAAGGCCTTAAGCAGTCAGATGTCCAGGGCCTGGTATACCAGTTCCTCGCCATGCACGCCCAGCACCACTCCCTGACCGATGAAATATCAGAGAGAACTCTGGAAAACTACCTTATGATTCTCGACTATGGAAAATACTATTTTCTAAAATCGGACATTGAAACCTTTAGAAAGAAGAAACATCTCATAGATGACTACCTGAAAGCCCGGCAGTATGATTTTATCTTTGAAATCTACATGGTCTACCGAAAACGGGTCGATGAAAAAATGCTTCTCTTCGACAGGATGATAGTAAACAACTACGACTTTAATGTAGATGAAAAAATCATTCTCGACAGGGACAAGGTCGATTTTTCCTCAACCCCTGAAGAAACAAAAAACCGGTGGAGAAAAACCATTAAGCTGCAGCTCCTCAACTACATGTCTGCAGGCAAAAAAATCGATTACGCAAAGAAAAAGCTGATTAAAAAATACGAACTTCTTCATAAAGAAATCAAAAAAACGTCAACAGAAGATATACTGGCAAAATTTGTCAACGCCTACTCAACGGCCCTGGACCCTCACTCCAATTACCTGACCCAGGACCAGCATGAAGATTTCAAGATCTCCATGGAACTGAAACTCGAAGGCATTGGCGTCAGACTGCGGAGCGAAGACGGATTTGTTATCGTTGAATCAATTATCCCCGGGGGAGCAACGGATAAACTTCCTGATACGATTAAACTTAAGCCCAATGACAAAATTGTCGCCGTGGCACAGGCTGACGGCGAACCGGTTGATGTCATCGACATGCACCTTCGTGACGTGGTAAAAAAAATCAGGGGAAAAAAGGGTACGGAAGTCAGACTGACCATACTCCGGGAAACTGAAACCAATGGAGGGGACAAGCCATCACGCATGATAGTCCCCATCGTTCGAGAAGAAATAAAACTGCAGGACAGTGACGCCGAATCTGACACCAAGCGGGTTAAGATAAACGGGAAGTCAGTTCATATCGGCTACATTAAACTTCCTTCATTTTATCAGGATACCCAGGGCGGAAAGAGTTCTGCCGGTGACATGGTTGAGCATCTCCTTCGAATGAATAAGAAAAAAGTCTCAGGACTTATCCTTGACCTTCGGGGAAATCCCGGGGGACTCCTCAATGAGGCAATAGACATCGCAGGGCTTTTCATTGACAAGGGTCCTGTTGTGCAGATCAAAGACGGCCGCAACCCGCCGCGGGTATATTCAGACCACCAGGGAGGAGCCCTCTACGACGGCCCCCTTGTAATTCTGATAGACAAGTTCAGCGCCAGCGCCTCAGAAATTCTCGCCGGGGCCTTTAAGGATTACCAGCGGGGCCTTGTCATTGGTCCAAGTAACACCTTCGGAAAGGGCACAGTACAGCAGTACAACGCCCTTCCCTTCAGAGGCGGTGCCATCAAGGTAACGACTCATATTTTCTACCAGCCGGGAGGAACATCCAACCAGCTTCACGGCATAAAGCCTGACATCTTTGTTCCGGCAATGAGTTCTATCTGGGACATTGGAGAATCCAAGACCCGTTACCCCCTGCAGTGGAAACAAATCCAGCGGGCCTCCTTTACCCCCTGGAAAAAGATTTCACCTTCAGTAATGGCCAAGTTGAAGCGCCGTTCTCAGGGAAGAATCAAGGGAGACAAAAAGTTCATCAAGCTGATTGCAAAAATTAAAAAATATAAAAAACAGCTGAACAACAAGTCCATTTCTCTGAAAGAAGAATCCATCATAGAAAAGCAGAAGAAAAAAGAACTGGAAAAAAATGAACGTAACAAAAAGAATAAGAAAATTATTGATCTTGAACAGGATATTTTTTTGAAAGAAGCGATGAACATTACCAGTGATTATATTATCATGTCACCGAAGAGATAACGATGACAATAAAAAAGGCGATGCTTTGCATCGCCTTTTTTGTGTAAACATATAGTAGCTTCTGCTGTTCTTAAATCTAACTCAGGCGATGCGAAAATCGAATTAATTTTTCCTGCACGGCACGTTTCAAACAGGCTTAAACAATACTCTATTAGTAAAACATAATGACTCCCGGCACTCATTATGTTTTAAAGCCGAACCGACCTGCTTCACATTCTGCGCATTATGCGAAACACACATTTTTCACTGTACAAGGAATCAAATCTGTGCATATAATAATCAGACATCTTGCATTGACTTAAGTCAATGCATTTTACGACATCTGAGATATATAGACATTAAGCATTTAATACAACTGAAACAATGGACCGTAAGCATAAATTATTTTTAACAAAACCCATTGTTTACCATGTTGTGTTGCATTAATACCAGTTCCGTTGACTTGTTCAACGGACGTATTACAAATATCAATGGAGGAGATATGGTTGATTCAAGTATGGTTCTAATGGGACAAACTATGGCCTACACGCTTTATTCACTGGCCATAATAGTTGTTATTGGGTGGTTCGCCTACAGAGTTACGAAAGAAGGAACGGGTAAAGAGATCAAACCCGCGCTCTTTTATCTCTTTGTCGGCTTTCTCATTGTTACCGGCGTATCGTTGCATATCATAACACATGAAACGATACCATGGAAGCCAATGGACCTCAACAGGTCTACCATCAAGGCCGATAAAACATTCACTATAAATATTGCCAAACATAAATTTATCCTGCCACAGGAAAAAATGGTTATCAAAAAAGGAGATATCGTACGTTTCAATGTTACGTCAGAGGATCTTACATATGGATTTGGGCTGTTCCGTGTTGACAATTCCATGCTTTTCCAGATGCAGGTTATCCCGGGACACATGAACGACATTCTGTGGCAATTTCAAAAGACGGGGCTCTATACAATCAGGTCCACAGAATATTCAGGCCCAAAGGGCTTACACATGATAGAAAAGAATGTGGTCGAGGTAAATAACGACGGCATTGAGTCTGCCAAATAATATTATAAAAAGGAATGAAACAATGAATTTCATACAAACATTAATGAATGGCAGGGAGGGGCTGTTTAAGCCCGGGTCACTGACTCCCATGCAGAAAATGACTTTACGGTTTGTCGTTGTGGGACTTCTCTATTACGGCCTTGTTGTAATTGAAGGTATAATCATGAGGATGTACCTGGTAAAGCCTGTTGTATCAGTTATTCCTCCCGATCAGTTTTATGCTATTCTTACGGCTCACCCGCTGGTGGGAATTTTCGGCTCTACCTATTCTATTGTCTTTGGTGCCTTTCTTTTCCTGGTGCCATACCTGATGGAAAAACCACTCTGGAGCATAAAGCTGGCCAATGTAACATGCGGCCTTATAGCCGGAGGTACTTTCATCTTCTGGCTTTCAGGCTTTATCACGCTATATGCCCCATTGTACACATTATACTGGCCTCTTCCCGCGGACTTCACTCAATTCAGTGTCTGGGGCGGGACCTTTTTCATTACCGGTATCGCTCTTGTCATGGTAGGGACGGTTTTCTTTGTTATAAACATATTTAAAACAATAACTTTCACACCTGAGGGTATGGACAAACAGCCGGCCGGTGCACTCATCCGCTCAGCACTGGGTCTCACCGGACTCAGAAATCTTCTTTCAAAAGAAAAAAAGGAACACCTTGTGTCACTCCCCGTTGCAGCGATAGCCCGGGGTACTGTTGATGTGGCCCTTAATTCCGGAATAATTCTTTTCACCGGAGTGCTGATCCTGGTTTACATGATTGCAGAAATTGCGGGCTTCAGCCTAAAGCACTCTGCAGTGGATGCCCTTCTTTACAAGAACTGGTTCTGGTGGGGCCTTGACCTGATAGCCGATGGACTGGTACTGATTTTTGTTGCAGGTACCTGGTATCTGATGGCAATGCTGATAACCGGCAAAAAACTTTTTATGCAAAACATTGCCCGTGCTGCTCTTTTCGTTGAGCTGGTAGTTTCCTGGACCGTTTGGTCTCATCATTTAATGTCAGACCAGGCCCAGCCGGCAATATTGAAAATTGTCTCTGGCGAGATGGTTACTGCATTTGAGCTTATAACCCAGGGCCTTGCCCTTTTCATCACTCTTGTTACACTCTGGAGCGCGCGACCCTTGGAAATGACCAATCCCCTCAAGTTTTTACTGGGCGGTCTTTTGGGATTCGGCCTTGCAGTTCCCGCGGGAATTATCCAGGCTGACCTTGGTCTGAACAGAATCCTTCACAACACTCAGTGGATAGTTGGGCCCCATGTACATGTGGCAATCCTTGTGGGCCTGACCATGACATTGTACTCCGCAATATATTATCTCCTACCTGTCCTTACTAACGGAACAAAGCTCTACAGTGAAAAACTCGCAACAATACACTTCTGGGCACACCTGCTCGGAGGGATCGGAATGGGAGCCTTCATGGGCATGGCCGGTCTCCAGGGAATGCTGCGGCGCACCATCTATTTTGAAGGGGAGTTCACCCTTTACATGATTCTCGCCGCCCTGGCCGGCTCACTTATTTTCATAGGATTTGTGGTCTTTTTCTTTAACATTGTAATGACCGTTGGGCTTAAAGGTGTTATTGGAATCTTTTTGCCATCGAAATTAAAGACAAAAGACCTGTTGCCAGAAAAAGATTAAAACATAATGTAAGCATAGTGTATAACAATCCCGTTCCCTGTTTATAAAGGGAACGGGTTTTTCTTGGAAAATTACATTAAACAAACTACCATATTATAAACGGGATGAAGATATCAACATTATCATAGAACTTAATTTTACTGACGCTTAAAGCAATGAATCGTATTGAGCCTATCTCTATTGTGGGACCTCAAACACCCTCAATAATTATGTGAATTTTTGAGTAATTTGACCATTAAAATTTAAGAATCTTATTTAAACAGTCAAATTAACATTCTCTTTATTGTCTTTCTCCCAAAAGTCTTTTTATTAAATTTTGTTTTTTCACGGTTATTTGTATTATATTTTCAGTAGAAGCGTGAGTACAGGGCAGTAATATGAATAGCAAAGCCACTCAATACCTGGTACGAGAAATAACTTTACTTTTTATGTCAGTTACACTGGCCTTAAGCAGTTGCGGTCAGGGTCTTAACGTACTCCTTGATGGATCAGACGACCTGACCACCTGGGGATACCGAAGGGCGATCACCATAGGGGAAAATGCTTCCGGGGGAGATCTGGACAACTACCAGATAAATATTATCCTTAATGCAGCAAATTTCAGTACCGGGTTCTCAAATGCCCTCAGTGATGGCAGTGACCTGAGAATCACCCAGAACAGTACAGCAATCAGTTACTGGATTGAAAGCTGGGACCAACCGGGAGAATCCGCTTCTGTCTGGGTAAAAGTACCCACCATTCCCAGCGGAAGCTCCACGGATATCTACCTCTATTATGGCAAGAGCGGTGTGGCTACCACGGCAAGCTTTGAAAATACCTTCACCAAAGAAACGGGCACTTCAAATCTTGCGGCACGCTGGCATTTTGATGAAGGAAGTGGCAGCAGTGTTACCGATTCATCAACAAACAGCAACACAGGTACCATTTCCGGCGCATCCTGGGAAGGAAGTGACGGCGGCGGCTGGTACAACCGAAGTGATGTCGGTTTTTCAAGCGGAGATTCTCTTCTCTTTAACGGCACTTCCGACTTTATAACTGTAGCCAATCATGTCTCTCTTACTTTGAATAGCATGACCATTGAAGCATGGATTAGAAACGACGCCGTTTCAACATCTCAGTATGTTATCGCCAAATGGGACCCCCCTTTAGTAATGAGCTATGCTCTGGCAATATCTACAGAATATATTCTCCTTCAGACTACATCTGATGGTTCAAACGTTACGCTCGATAATTTATCAACGAATCCTGATAAAATTATAGATGGGCAATGGCATCACATTGCAGCAACTTTTGATGACACTCTAAATACAAAAACATTATATATCGATGGAGACAATGCAATTGCCAGCAATGGCTGGGCCGGCCCCATTTTTTCAGGGAGTGCAGATTTGCTTATAGGAAGCGACACAGATTTTACATTCCTATACACCGGCACAATCGATGAAGTTTCCATCTACAACACTGCACTCAGTGCAGCAGAAATCCTTGCCCACGCAAAACGATCCAAATATACCGATCCACCGCCAACGGTCGATGTCGTAGGTGCAGAAGAGCCCCTTTAATGATTCAAAATTATTTTACCATACGGTCACAGCGACACCGGCTGAAACACCGATGCTGTTGAAAACAACATCCCGATCATAGATATACATATAACGAGTCATGAAAAAGAGTGAAATTCGACCTAGGGGGTACTCATAGCCAAGGGTAGAATGGAGGGTAAAGGTATTACTTTTTACCGATTCACCGGGTTCCTTTATGGATAAGAATGACATACCCGGTTGAATGGAAAATCCGATAGTCCCCCAATACCCCTTCCCCAGACCATATTGCCAGAGTGGTCCTGCCGATACAGTTATACCAGAGAGTGTATTATCACTCCTGCTGAAGTAAAAATAGCCGCCTTCAATGCGAATTCCCGGCATCCAGAAATGTCTTTTATAGCCAGCCAGCCTGTCTAGTCCCTGATCACAGGCAAGCATGGCACCGAATCCAAAGGGAATTGGCTCATTCAGATCGCCCAAAACATAATAATAATTACCGGACAACAGAATCTTTCCCCCTCTCCAGGATTGGTCGTTTAATTTAGTTTCTTTTTTCTCTTTAATTGTGGATTTTTTCAAGCCTGCTTCGTAGTTTTTCCGTATATCGCCTTCATCAAAATCTATCCCCAGTCTTTTCCTGATCTTAATATCATCTACGTAGCTATCTGTTTCAAACAGTTCTTTTATCTGCTCCCTTGATATCTGAAAATCTCCATAATAATTTTTAAAAACTATTGTTTTATTGTTTTTTACTTTTATCTTTCCAACAAGCAATGTTCCGTTTTTTAAAATAATTGTATCTGCAAAAGAAACAGCCGTACATGTCACCACGAGCAACAGAACGAGAAAGGCCTTTGGGGCAATATTTAACAAATTGCTACTCATTAGAAATATATCTGCCTCGAAATTTTTTTCTTGATGACAGTAATGTTTCCTATTGATGTTTTCAGCAGCAGCTTTGTAGCCGTTTCGCTGATAATATACCCGGTAAATATATTTCCATCACGCATATATATTTTCACCTTAAGCGGAGCTTTACCTGCTGCCCCCCGGATTCTTTTTTGCAGGTTTTCTTCCTTTAAAATTTTTCTATTCACCCTCTTCAACAGCTTATCCACTGTCTTAAGTTCAGCAGCTTTAAAAACGGGATTATTGATTTCATTTTTTTCTATTATACTTTTAAAGAAATCACTCCGCATACTGTTTTTTTCCAGATTGTCATGAGGAGATACTTTCTTTTCTTCTTCAATCATCTTCGAGAAAATTTCATCCCCCAGGAGTTGATTATTTTTCTCTGCAAGTATTTTTATTCTTTTTCCATTAAGCGCCAGGGCTCCTATTAAGTATATCCTTCTGTTTGCACTCCTGGCATCTTTGGAATCAGGATATTTCATGACAATTTCCTGATAGAGTTTCACTGCTTTTTCCGATTGATCAAGTTCTTCATGAACCCTTGCTTTAATAAGATTTATCCTGCTTTTTTCTGATTTCGAAACTCTTTTTTCAATTTTATTCAATATAGTGAATGATTCCCGGTACGCGATAAGTCTGAAAAGTTTTTCTCCCTTCGCAATAGAATCCTTTTCATGTTTCATGACACGTTCAGCCTCGCTCTTGAAGCCTTCGAGATACCTTAGCAGTACAACAGCAGTTACCGCAACACTTGTATCCCCGTAATCTCTAATTACTTCAGAATACTTTTTTTTTGCTTCAGGATACCTTCCAAGAACCGAATAACAAAATCCCTGATGCACCATGACACTTCCTTTCAACAATCGACTTGCATCTCCACTGCTAAGAATTGTATCATAAAGTTCAATAGCCTTTTCATATTTTCTGTTTCTTTCATAATAATAGGCAACCTCCAGATCAATACCTGATTTATTATCTTTCACATTTTTAATGGGATCAAGTCCGATCGTGTACCTGATCAGGTTTATTGCATACAATACCGGTATCGAAACCAGTTTATACTTTTCCTGTTCAACTACTCTTTCTGTCTTTCTTCCGGAAAGAATGGCATTAACCCTCATTTCTACCAGATTCGATTTTTCCGTAGATATCCTGTTATCATACAATTGCCTGTTTAACCGGTATTTCATTACCAGACCGATATGATCTATATTATTATCACTTTTATTACTGTTCTGTAAAAAGATTTTTATCTCTTTCATCCGTATCTGGATATTCACATTATTGAAAAATATTATCGCCCCTACAAGACCTGCGGTAGCTATCATCAACAAAATTTCACTTCGATAGGATTGTATAGTCATAAGGCCAAACTCACTTTAACTCAACAATAAATAATGTTGCATCATCTTTCATACCGTTCATGCTGGTAAATTCTGCAAGGCTTCTAATGATAGTTCGCATTAAATATTCACAGGGATCCCGATAGGCCCCCTTGACCGCGCCAAGCACTCCCTCCAATCCAAATTCACGGTGTTCAGCGTTCCTTGCTTCAATAATGCCGTCAGTTAACAGCAATATTTTATCTCCCGATTCAATTTTTGTCATTTTTGTCTCGTAGAGATGGTCCAGTTCGTTGGTTATTCCCATGGGAATACCGCCGCTCTTAAGCATGGATAATTTATTTTTTTTGGTTCGTATAACAAGGGGCCTGATATGGCCCGCATCCACAGTAGACACAATATTATCTTTGTCTATTATAAAGTAATAGGCGGTAAAAAACATTGCTGATTCCTTATCTAAACCTTCAAGAATTTCAATTATTTCTCCATTTATTTGTTTAAAAAGTTCTGAAGGATCATGAAAATCCGGCGTATGCTGTCTGAATTTCTCTTTAACAATCATGGTTACCATTGCCGCAGGTACACCATGCCCCTGAACGTCTACCAGCAAAAAACCGTATGAAGAGTCACCCAGATCAAAAATATCATAATAGTCTCCGCTGACCCGTCCCGCAGCCCTGGAAAACACAGAAAAATTGAAACGGTCATTATCACGCATATGAGGAAAGATTACCTCTTGAACCTTTGAGGCCATATCGAGTTCCTCTTCCATTAGTTCCCGCTGGTCCTGCAATGTTATAATTTGCTGCTGAACTGAATCTGCCATTAAATTAAAAGCAGTTGCCAGATCACCTATTTCATCGTCCTGCCTTACTTCAGCCCTGGCTGCCAGATCGCCTTGGCTGATATTCACACTCTTTTCATGGAGAGACTTAATCGGTTTCACAAATACTCTAAACAACAACAGGGCAAAAAAACTATGAAAGAGAGCTATTATTATAATTATAAGAATTATTAACCTATAAAGGTTATCAAGCCTGGTATGGATCTCACTCATTCTAAACTGGAGCAGCAATATGGACCCATTCAGGGTGTGGAGCGTAAGGGGGATATAAAAATTAATTTCATAGGTTTCTTCATCAACTTCCGTGTAATATCTTTTACCAGTAAAATCCTTACTGGTAACCGCTTTCACGCCATTAATGATGTCGGCCTGCGTTATTGAAAAGTCTGGTCTACTGCGGTAAATAACCTCCCCTTCTTCAGAAAAAATACTGAAGGTAGGGGTAATTTTTTTAATCATCCCGGCTACTTCTTTTAAAACAACAGATCTTTTAGTAATTCTTCCGCGCCCTGATTCAATTTCACCGGATAATTTACTCAATGATCCGAGTAGTGAGTCAGTAACTTCGATGACATGATATTTAGTATTTTCCGTAATCAAATCAATTTGATTCTCATAAATTATAATAGAAAAAAAGGCCATATTAATGGTAGCCAGAATAATATAGAGAAAGCTAATTTTTAGCGTGATGGATTTTTTAAATATTTTCATATCATGGCAGCCGTCTCTTCTTTAATTATCAAATCAATACTTTTTTTATTCTTGTCTCAGTTCCCCTCATTCACAATCAAGCACCAAAACCCAACACATATATATAGCTTAATTATAGTAAACTATGAGATAGATGTCGAAATTTTCCGCGCTTAAAAATCTGGATATTGTTAATTATTCGAGGTTGCCTTGAAAAGACAAACAGCCGGTTGGTGCGCTCCGTGGCTCAGCACCGGGTATAGCGGGCCTTCAGGGAATGCTGCATTAAACCATATATAGCGAAGGAGAGTTTACTCCTTACATGATTCTTGCCGCCCTGGCAGGCTCGCTTATTCTGCGGGTATTCTTTGCCTTTTTCTTTAACATTGTTATGACAGTAGGAATAAGCGGTGTTATTGTATTCTTATGCCGACAAAACTAAAAACGAAAGATTTAGTGCCAGAAGAATTACAAATCGTAATTCAAAAAGCATACAGTAACCCGCCTTCTCCTTTTATAAAGGGGAAGGCGGGTTTATATTTGAAGATATGACTTTGGCTATTTAAAGGGGATTTCGTTAAGATCTATGCCAAGCTTTTTCTTTGAAACACCAAAACTGAGCCCAAGAAGCTGAGGGTACAGTATAGAAGGCATGGCATCACTACCATTTTTTTCAACCAGTTCTTCTTTTTGAACAGTATCAAATTGTATCTGACAATAAGTACACGCAGTACAGAAAGATTCAGCACCGCTTTCCGAGGCATCTTCAATTTTGTTTTTCATTATATTTAAAGATAACTCACTGTTTTTCCCCATTTGAGGATTACCACAGCAATCGAGCCTTCTCGCCCAGTTTATACTGGTAGCTCCCGTAGCATTTACAAGATTCTCAAATATAGTTGGTGCAATAGGATTATCAAACTCAGTAACTTTACCGGGCCTTAAGGCATGACATCCATAATGTACTGCAACTTTATGATCCTTTTGTGGATTTATCACCATTGATTTAATAGTTTCAATGCCGATATCATCATGAAGAACAGTGAGCAGATGCTTTACCTGTATTTTATTATTCCAGGAAAGTCCTTCTTTTGCAAGTTCTTCATTTATAAAATTTCTTAATTTATCGTCTTTCGTAAGCCAGTCCTCAGCATGTTTAAAACTACCAAAACAGCATTTACAGGGAGTCAGGATATTAAGTCCTTTTTTTTCTGCAAGAGCCATATTTCTAGCTGAAGAAAGTATAAATGCTTCAAAATCAATTTCCCTGTTAGGATATCCACAGCAATTAAAATCAAGTTCTACTAATTTAATACCAAGTTTCTTTAAAACAACTCTGGTAGCCATTCCATATTGCTTTTGATGAAAAGGAATTTTACATCCCATAAAAATTGCATACTTCATAATTGTCTTACCTTTAACTATTTATCTTTTCTGGATCGTCAATAGATTCCATCTCTTCAATCATCTTCAGTTTATTATAGGCTTTGTTTTTCAATTCATATAAAATATCGGTAACCTTTATTCCCTGAGGACAATTCTCCTGACACTGATAACAGGTTATACAATCCCATGTCATCCTTGATCCCATTGCAATATCGCCTAACCCCATTCTCAGGAGATTCATTACATTCTGCGGTGTAACATCAAGTTTATTCTCATCACTTGTATTACTTGCAACTACGGGACAGACATTTGTACATGTCTGACACTGAATACATACATCAAAGGTTTCGGGGTTACTTAAAAGAGTGCTGTAATTTTCACTTCTGGTATATCTTGCTTCAATTTCTTTGCTTTTCTTTACCACATCAGACCAGTTAATTGCACTTTTCTCTTTAATCCAGTCATAAGGTGAAGAGTATCCTAATTGGGTAAGAAGTTTTTTCGATGAAATCCATTGCTCCTGGAGATTTATTCCCACCGGACAGACATCACTGCACTTGTTGCATTCAGTACAGATAAATGACCCCTCTGAAATAAACTTCATATCGAAATCATCAAGAGGTTTTTTATATGCCATATCTTTCAGCGCTTCCAGTTTTTCTGAAGGAAGAATTCTTTCATTCATTAATATACTATAAACCGGAGCAACGGAACAAACTGTATTACAGGTACCACAATTAACACATGCATCAAATTCAACGGCCCTTCTTGTTATATTATTCGCATTCTTATCAAATCTTTTTTTAGATGTACTGATAACCAGAGAGACAGGATCTGATATCAGGTGAAAAAATTTACTGAATGGCAGATAGGCAAGTCCAATAAAACATGCAAAAACGTGAATATAATACAACCAGATATCAGCGCGTGATTTATTCACAACATTGCCGATTGGAGTTATTGCCTTAGCAACCGGGTATGAAACGAAAAGAGGCTTAACAGGAGCATGACAATCTTTACAGCTACCCTCAGAAAGTTCTTTTCCCAGAGCGAATACATCTTCTCCTGGATTTTTTTCAAGGTCTGCAAATACAACATGATACTCCTTTGCCCAATACTGCTTAAGTGCAATTATCTCTTTCGGCTCTTCGAGACCGGCATACTCTTGCACCATACGATCATAAACAGGTTCTGAAATAATTTTAGCACTATCCAGGAAAAATCCTGAAAATATAATTATTGCCACAATAGCTATAGCATATTTATCATTCATCTTGCTGAACATGACAGACTTGTTTTTAAAAAATCGCCTGTATATGGCAACCAGGACTCCAGCAAGGACCATTGCGCCAAACACATTTCTCAGCAGAAAAAATGGCGCTATTGTTGACATATAATCAGGAAAAAACTTCAGCATAACTACTTCATCTAATGCATGCATTAAAGTTAAAAGAATGAATCCAGAGAAGATTAAAAAGTGCATCAACCATCTTAAAAAATCTACTCTTAATACTCTAAACTGAAAAAACGTATCCAGAATAATTGCCTTTAGTACGAGTATAATTCTCCAACTGAATAACAGCTTAAAAAATCCTTTAAAGAAAGAAATAATTCTATCAATAAAAGTAAACTCATCACTACTCAACCCAGCCTGCAGGGTAAACCATCTTCCAATTTTATATACTATTCCCAGGGCACAAACACCAAGGGAGACATAAAGACCGATTTTAAAAACCATAGGACTCATATTAATTTCTATTTAACTCCCTTTTCATCAATATATTTTTTAAAAGCCTTTACTGCACCAAAGGCTGTAGATATGGCAGAACCTGAACCTGATTTTATTCTTGTCCAGTCATTATGTGCTAAAATTGTTCCTGCGGCAAAAAGGGCTTCATCTTTAATATTCCCTGTACCATCAATTGGACGAAATGAATCATCAACCTCTATGCCCGACCTGTTTATTGCATGTCCCTGTGGAATAAAAAAATTGTCTGAATGCCATCCCTCTCTAGTTTCAGGCTGGGAAACAGGCAGATTAAAAAGAGTTTCCTTTATTAAATTTCTGTCTGCATAAAGTCCCTTTCCCATAAATCTGCCAGTCGCAAGAAGAATTCCTTTTGCATAAATATGATTATCTTCACCACTATGATCAATTTCCGCGATGAATTCATCACCATCTTTTTTAACACCAACAACTTTCTTCGACATGGGCCTGATAACGCCCTTTGCCTGAAGACCAAGTTCAAAAACCTCTTTTGTTCTTAAGCCAGGAACAGAAACGGGCATTGTTGGAATTTCAAAAACTGGAACCCCAAGAAGCACTTCCAGGTCCTTATGAATTTCTGATATTTTATTGATACCGAATATTGCCGGGAATCCAACAGCTTCAGCATCTCCAATTACAGGTTTTATTAACTCAGCAAGTTCTTTCCTTGTTCTGGAAAGTTCCAGTGCTCTCGCCATATGGGCGGCATATACATCATTATGATTACTAAAACCGGGAAAGGCGACCGTAAGTGTTTTAATAGACTCCCAACATTCCTCCGTTGCGCAGGCTATCTGATTTGCACTAAACTCCTTAAACCCCTTAAAATCAATAATCAGTACCCTGGATTTTTTCTCTAAGGCTTCAATCCCTGCCCACATAGTTTCAGGAGCACAAAATGACTGTTTTACGGTCCCCATTCCAGTGAGCATCTGAATGTTGCGATCTTTATCATATCTATATGGATATCCATATTCTTTAAAAAATGCTGTCACCTCTTCAAAGGCAGTTAAAATATCATCTTTAGCAAGTTTCGCATAAGGATGACCAGGAATATCTTTTTTAAGAGCCTCCATGGCAGCCCATGGATCATCCCATTTTTTCTTTTCCTCTGGAGGATAAACCCCCATAAGATCAATCAAACTTCCGGAAAAAAGCAATCCCCCAGAATCACCTATCAATGTAGTCTTCACGCCTCTATTTAAAGCAAAGAGAGCAGCAGTTACACCTGTCATACCTGACCCAATAACCAGAAGGTCAGTTTCTGTTCTATTATTAAGAGTCACTATTTCATCCCCTTATTTATCAAATCATTCATTTCAAGACTAAAATGTCCACAATGCATAGCTTCCATAAGCTCTGCCTGAATTAATTGATCACTCCAGAGAATTGAAAATACACCTTTCCATCTTTCCTGAAAGAAATCTTTTAAATCATGCAGTCCTTCATCGGATCTAAACTCGTCCCTGTCATACAGATATCCAGTTGTCCTGGCCCCACAGAAAGATCCCTGACATGTTCCCCTGCCAAGTCTGCTTCTAAAACCAATATCCACAAGCTTTGCTCTTTCATTATTTTTATGAAGGGAATCAACGATTAAATCTATTGCTCCTTTGGAAACCATTTCACATTCACAAAAAACTATATCATCTGTTTTATTTTCTCTCAACCACTCACGGGGAGTCAATCCGGGCTCTGTCCATTCATAACTATCAGAAGTAGGGAGAGGTTCAATTTTAGTAAGACAGGCTTTTTTCACACCCAGATGCTGACAAACAAGGTCAGCAGTTTTTTCAGCCATTAGTCTGAATGTAGTCAGTTTACCGCTTGTAATTGTAGTGAAATTTTCAACATCATCTTCACCATGATCAATTAAAACAAAACCCCTGCTGACATTTCTGCCGCCACCATCAGAATCGGTAGATGACACAAGAGGCCGTACACCGGAAAAGGCACGGATATATCGAATAGACTCCAAAACCGGAATCATAGCTGAACTTTCATCAATTATTCGATTTACTTCAGCAACAGTTGGATATACTCCATCAGGTTCATCAACCTGTGTTGAGGTTGTTCCGATAATTGACACAACCCCGCCCGGAACTACGATATCTGCGTCTGATGGGGGACGCAGCCGGTTGATTATATGTTTGGTCATTCTATTGTTGGTAATAACAAGAGATCCTTTCGAAAATATCATATTGATTTTTATATCAGCAAGGCCTGCGATATGCTGAGCCCATGCACCTGAAGCACTAACCACCTCTTCAGGCTCAATTGTGAAACTTTCTCCTGTCTCTTTGTTTTTCAAATGAACCAGTTTAATCTTTTTATTGCTAATCTCAAACCCAGTCACCTCGGTTCTTCTCAGAAGAGTTGCCCCAAGCATCTGTGCATGATTTATATTTTCCAGTGACAGTTTAAATGGATCAACAGAAGCATCCTGAACACGATATGCACCGATTATTTTTTCAGAAATAAGGGGTTCCATTTCCCGGGCTTCTTTCAAACCTATTTTCTCTACCGGGATGTCACATTGATTACAATATTCAGGAAAATCAGCTATATATTTTTCATCATCCCCTTCAACGGCTACAAAAAGCCCTCCATTTTCCTGGATACACTGAGGGGCAAGTTTTTTAATAATCTCCCCCTCTTCTCTACATTCTCTTGCTGCTTCCTGATCATTTGAAACATATCTTCCGCCGCTATGAAGCAATCCGTGATTACCTCCGGATGCCCCGGCATTAATATCATCCTTTTCAACAAGTATGCATTTAACACCTCTTAGAGCAAGATCCCTTGCTACAGCAGTACCTGTAGCACCTCCACCTATTATTAAAACCTGGGTTTGCAAGAATACCTCCGCGAGCACTATTATATAATTTTTTTCTTAATTTTCATGAATGTATTTAAGGTATAAGTAATAACTGTTTATAACAAAAATGAACCCGCTTTTCTATCATTTATTTAAAAATGTACAAAAAAGGTTTCCATGGGAGTACATAAAGATGCAATATTTCAAAAAATTTGAATTAGCTACACCTATACATTTAAAGATTATCTCAAATTTAAGAACCAATGAACAATTGTGGACATTTTATTGTCAGATGTATAATTTTTCAACTTTTTTTTAAAGACTGTAAAATATTAAAAATAATTTAAAGCATTTTCTCAAGAAGAAACAATGCATCTTATAAATACTCTGCTTAACGTAATGCAAAGAAGAGAATCATTAAGAAAGCTACAATTAACTCTTTTCCAGTTTAAGCAGACTCTTCACTTCACAGAAAAGTATTACCTGAATTTAATATCCTCGGAATCAATATATTTTGGCTTTTGGCCCATTCGTTTCTCGATTAATTTCATGTGACTGCATTCCTCTTCAGATAAAAGAGTTACAGCAATACCCTTCATGCCTGCTCTGCCTGTTCTTCCGATACGATGAATATAATCATCAGCAGATCTTGGCAATTCATAGTTTACAACATACGGCAGCTCTTTAATATCAAGTCCTCTCGATGCAATATCTGTAGCCACAAGTACAGCAATTTTCCCCTGTTTGAAACGTGTTAATGCTCCGGTACGGGCGCCTTGACTTTTGTCTCCATGTATTGTTTCTGCAGTAATTTTATTTATGTTCAGCTTTCTGGTTACATTATTTGCTTTTCGTTTTGATGACACAAAAACAAGAACCTGAGTCCATTCTTCACATTTTATCAGATGTCTCAGGAGCAATCCCTTATCATTCTGATGTACTGTATATACAATCTGCTCTATCTCATCAACAGATGTTACTGATTTTTCCACACCTATTTTCACCGCGTTTTTCAAAAAATTCATGCCTGGAATTTCAATTTTATCTTTCAGAGTTGCAGAAAAAAGCAGGTTTTGTCTTTTTGCAGGGAGCATTTTTAATATTGCACTTATCTCCTCTTTAAAACCGAGTTGAAGCATTCTATCTGCTTCATCGAGAACAAGTGTTTCAACAAAGGAAAGTGCAGCAGCATTTTTATTTACAGCATCGATTAATCTTCCTGGAGTAGCGACAAGAATATCGACCCCCCTACTCAATATTTTTATCTGAGGGTTAATTGAAACTCCCCCATGTACAGCTGTTATTTTACTTTTGCGGGGAAGATATTTACTGAATTTTTCTGCTGCTTCTGCTACCTGAACGGCAAGTTCTCTTGTAGGGACTAATATGAGCACTCTTACTGATGAAGGTTTTACTGGTTCGCTTTTAGATAATCCCTGAAGTAATGGAAGCAAAAACGCTGCTGTTTTACCAGAACCGGTTTGAGCAGCAGCAGCCAGGTCTTTTCCCGCAAGAATAAGAGGTATTGCTTCTTTTTGAATGGGAAAAAGTTCTTTATAGCCCAGTTCAACGGTAACTCGATTCAGCTCACTTGATAAACCGGAAGATGAAAATAACATATCGTTCCCCTGACAAAGTCTATTAATATTATTATCTAAGAAAGTTCTTCCCTGGCGATTCAGGGAGCCGCCTTCGCAAGATACCTACCCACGTCGTCCGCAGCAGCATCTTCAGTGGTAACCAGGGGATCAATGCCGTCCCGCATCAGCCGAACACGCAGGTATTCCATCTCCTTGAGTCTGGCATGACAACAGGTATCTTTCAAAAAAATAACCAGGTCAATCCCGTGGTTTCGAAGCAGCTTATAGAGAAGCTCGTACCGTTCTTCTGGAGGCCTCAATACCGGGCAGAGGGGCCGGTAGGTCAGGGCATCAAGGAGTTCATAAAACAGGTACTCAGATGCGGCGTTAACACTCAGGTCGAACTGCCGCCGGCCGTTGCAATGGTCATCCTCGGCAACAGTTACTCCCGCCGCCTCAACAGTTTCAGCGGTTTTACTTTGTGTCATAGCACCTGAAAAAATGAGGCAGCTATATTGGTTTCCGGTTTCTTTTTTTTCTTCCTTTGTACTGTCCTGGAGATATGCACAGAGGCGCTCAAGGTGGTCAAGCACCAGCTCCGGGGGAAAGGCCATTGCCGCTTCAAAGACTGTTAAAAGTTCCTCATAAGAAATAAGCTCCGGTGCACTTCGCCGGGCTGAAGTTATTCCACGCACCAGGCGCCGCATCGTATTATGGGCCTCGGCTTTTTTCTGCAAAAGGGAAACATCAATATTTTTAAGATTCTTTTTAACCGTTTCACTGATGAGTCGTTCAAGAGCCCCGTGAAGCTCAACTGCCGCATCTTCACCATATCCTTTAAAACCATCAAAAAGGACTGGCTCGGGTTCTCCATCAGTACTTCCAGCTCTTCCTAATACAGAAGGTTGAATATGAAAATCAAAAAATTCAGGGGGGAAGTTAAGGCCTGCCTGTTTCCCGCATCGCCTTGAGACAGCAGCAGGAGGAGTGACAACTTCCATTCCGAAACTGCTGAGAATTTCCCGGGGTAGAAAATCAAAGGGCTGACAGGCGAGCAGCACCCCCGACTCTACCCGATAAATAGAAAGAATTTCCTGAAAATGGGCAAGCATTTCAAAAAGGGGATCAACATATATGAGGGACATCTATCAGTCCTTGAAAAGAAATTTCACCGGGTGTTTTTTCAGCTCAACAGAAATCTCCTGCATGGTGATGGCAGTCTGGCGAAAAGCCTTAAGGGTGACCAGGATATCCTTTTGTGAATCCTCAAGGAGCTTGTTTATATTTGCGACACTGTTTGAAAGATTGGTCGTCAAACTTCTGAGATTGGTTCGGCTTTCCAGAACAATCTGATTAACACCGCCAACTGTAGTAGAGAGACCGGCAAGAAGCTTATGAACATCCTGCATCAAAGCGTTAAGACCTGCATACTCAATACCCTCAATAACATCCCGATGCCGCAGGCGGGGGCCTCGTCTTTCAGGATTTTTAAACTCAATAGCAGGGTCCCCCAGAACATTCTGGTTTGCGATAACCGCAGAAGAATCTTCGTAGAGCTCAATGTCCGCGTTAATGCGCAGGGTTGCGAGAAAGTGAAGAGCAGGCTGATATACCGGTTCAATCTTAACAACCCGGCCAATGGTATATCCCTTTATCATAACCGGTGTACCGTTTTTCACCTTTGTGAGAGTGTCGACTTTGAGATAGACATCAATCGTAGAACTGGCCACGGAGTAACCGAGTTTCAACATTACAATAAGAAGAAGAAACACCACGGGGATCAAAATAAAAAGCCCCACTCTATATTCATTTTTATCTCGTTTAACCATTTTCTTTTTCCTCTGTAAAATGTAGAAACTTTGACAGGGAGGTGCAGTGTCGCACTTCCGTCTTTATTCTAATGCAAAAACTCGGGCAAAAGAGTCCAGAATTCAACTCCCGGCTCTCCATTCTATAATATGACCATGGGACCGGTAAATGAACGATCCCGGTACTGTTTTAAAAATCTGTTCTCTGAGGTACGCAAATCTTCTGCAGTTCCTTCGAAGACAATGGCGCCATTGAAAAGCATAATAAAACAATCAGCCATATCAAGAAAATTTTCCGGTTCATAGGTGACAAAAAGAATCGATTTACCCGGATTAATCGCCCGTTTTTTAAGGACCTCCCTGAAAGAATTTATGTTCATGGGAGACTGACTTTCAAAGGCGTATTCCACCAGAAGCACATCAGGATCAAGAACAATGGAGCGGGCATAGGCGGTACGCAGGGCTTCAGAATTGCTCAGGTCTACAGGACGAAACTTTTTACAGTAATCCAGGTTGAGATCAAATATCAGGCTGCTGACAAACTCTTTGATCTCAATATTGCTCATTTCAGAATGATACTCAAGGGGAAGAGATATATTCATATCTACAGACATGTTGCTGATTAACCCAAGATCACTGTGAAGGTAGCCTATTTCTTTTTTGTAATTATGCTGTTCAAGATAATCAAAATCAACAACTTCCTTTCCCTTGTACCGCACACTTCCTTCAAATTTCTGCAATCCCATGATGACGGGAAAAAGAATATCGAGACCTGAATTTTCAGGACCGAAAAATACAACATTCTTCCCCTTCTCAAGATTAAAGGAGATATCTCTCAAGTGCTCTCCCGCCTCGAGGGTTGAAACAATATTGTTGACTTCCAGCAAGTAGCGTCTTTCTTCCATGAGCCTCATTCCCTTAGAGATAAAAGAAAACCGAAACGGTCATATTTATAAACAGTATGATAGCAAGGGTCCTTATTACCGCCCTTGATACAAATATTGGTATTTCAAATTTAGACTTCGGCTTAAAGCCGTAGTAGCAGCAAATCAGAGGAATCATCACCCCGTATATAATAGATTTGAGAACTGTTGCAACCAGGTCTTTAAAACTGAAGGCGTCAAGGAGGGACTGAAAAAAGGTATCCACCGGTATATAAACCGTGAGCCGGGAAATCATATACCCCCCGGCAAAGGCAACCAGGTCAAAGGTTATCATAAGAGAAAAAATAGCAATAGTTGATGCAACAATTCTCGGAAAAACAATATAGAGCCTCGTATCAATTCCCATGATTTCCAAGGATTTAATTTCACCATTCTGGGTTTGGGTTGCAATTTCAGCGGTGATGGCGGAACCTGAACGACTGATGACAATAAGGGCGGTAATAAGAGGACCAAGCTCACGGGCAACAATGATAACCATCAGGTTACCCAGAAATCCCTCTATGCCGAATTTCGGCAGTGCTGTCATGGCCTGGATAATTACCGTACCGCCGATGAGAAGGGCAATAAAGACAACAAAAGGAAGAGCGTCTATTCCGGTAAATCGTGTCTGATTAATAATAATAGTATAAAGAGAACGAAACCGCAGGTATTTCAAAGACCTGAAGGATATAATAATCGACTTAAGGTAATCATGAAACCTCAGGTACCCTTCCCAGAGGCCCAGTACCTTTTGTCCTGTTTTTATCACTGTTTCATTAATCATAATAAATTCACTTTTCCCGGCCGGTTATATCTCCATAAAGAACGATTACCGGAAACAATACTACAGGTACCCGCTTTTCTCGGCAAGCAGGAAAACACTCTAAACCGGGAAAGCATTTTACTACACTGCCCCCCACTCAATCCATCAAAAAAACATCTTCTGACAAAAAATTGTAATTGCACATTTTCATATTATCCGAAATAAGACATAATAAGTATTAATACCCTGACATGAATCTCAGGGTATGTTGTGCGGCCCCCCTGAGGGAGGCCCGCACAACATACCCTCTCCATTGAGTTTTGATTATTTCCAGGGTTTTTTGCCGATAATAACTAAAATACCAGAAAAAATGAAAAACTAAACATGAACAACTTCAAACGAAATACCGCAATAACCGCACTCATACTGCTTGTAGTAGCAGTAGTGATCAGCGCCAATTACTACCGGATACGCTATGCTGTCGATTACGGCCGCTCACGGCTCAGTGATATCGTCTATAACATGACGGCACCCGAGGAAGGGAGCCTGCCCTTCCCTGCCCCGCGCTACCGGGCTGCCTATGAAAACCTTGAGCCCGGCTTCCTTCACTGCGGGGGAGTATTTCTCTACAGGGGAGACGGGGCTCCCTCAGCCTCTTCTGTCGCGGCCCTGGCCCTTCCCCATACCAGGTATTATCGGTCCTCTCACCTGGCCCGGGACATGAAAAAGCTGAATACTTCCTTACAAAATAAAAAGAGACGCACCCTGATCATCCCGGGCAGTCTCTCATCAATGGTCGAAAACCTGGTCCACAGAAGTAAACCGGTTATGCCCTACGTAAGGGGTCTCTACTATACGGGAATCACTACAGGCACGGTGAAAACCCTGAAGGGCCTGAAATCCCTTCACGCCAGGGGGATCAATTCAATAGTATTCGACATTAAAGATATCCCCGGAATTGTCAGCTACCCGAGCCGGGTGGCGATGGTTAAAAAGTACAATCTCTCCCGGCAGTATACCATTGGCAACATTGATCTCTTTATCCGCGAGGCGAGAAAGCATAAAATATACACCATTGCCCGCATTGCCGTATTCCGGGACCACCGCCTGGTTAAGGCGGCGCCACACCTGGCGATCCAGTCAAAGAAAACCGGGGGTGTATGGAACCGGGGCAAAAAAGAACTCTGGTGTGACCCGAGCAATCGCGAGGTGCAGGATTACAATATAGCTCTTGCCCTTGAACTGGCAAAGAAAGGTGTTGATGAAATTCAATTTGACTATATCAGGTTTCCCACCGTGGGCAAACTGAAAGACGCACAGTTCACTTACAGTTTTGGTGTTATGAAAAAGGAAGAAGTCATAGCCGCATTTCTCAAAAGGGCATACGAGGCGCTGCAGCCCTTCAAGGTGCGCCTCTCCATTGATATCTTCGGCGTAGTCGCATGGGGTAAGGAAGTTGACATCCGAAAGACAGGTCAGAGAATCGAGCTGTTGTCAAAGTACTGTGACTGCATATCACCAATGCTGTATCCTTCCCATTTTAATGATGACTTTGACGGCCACAGCAGTCCCGCTAACCGGCCCTATTATTTCATCTACCAGGGAAACCGAAAAGTAATGAAACGCCTTCAGAAAAAAGGCGTTGCCATCAGACCCTGGCTTCAGGCCTTCGGCTGGAAGGTTTCCCGGTACAATGCCGATTACATCATCAGACAAATGAAGGCATCCCATGATTCGGGGGCCCGGGGCTTTCTCTTCTGGAATGCCTCGAATTCTTACTCCACAGTATACAAAGCCCTTGAAGGAAGAAACTTCGGCGATTCGAAGCAAATCAGTAAACTTCCTTGACTATCCCCCTGAAAAAATGTTACATTAAGACTGAGACAAGCGGCAGCCTGTGCCGCCCGGGGGAGGGAACCTATGACTGCAGTCAACATCAGGGAAATAACCACAGAAGATCTACCCGCGACTGAACAGCTTCTCAGTTACACCTGGGCTGACACCTACGCGTCATTCTTAAGCGACCAGATAATCCACAAGGTTACTGAACTCTGGCACAACCCTGAACTCCTTAAAAAACAAATAGCCAATCCCCATGTTCATTTTCTCATAGCACTCAACGAAGATGAAAAAATCATCGGTCTCTCCACAGCTGTTGAAAATGACGGGGGCAATATTGTTTTAGGGAGACTCTACATACATCCCGAAAGCCAGAGACAGGGCATTGGGGCTGACCTGCTCCAGCAGTCGATTAACCGGTTTCCCGGGGCAAAAAAAATTCACCTCGAGGTAGAAGAAAACGATATCAAGGGAGTAAATTTTTACCGAAAAGCAGGATTTAAAGAAACCGGAGAACGCCTTGAAAATATTGACGGGACGAAGTTGAAGGTTCTTATCATGGAAAAAGATCTCTAAAAGCCCCCCTGAGGGGGATTCAAAGATAGCCTCATTAGTTTGGTTTAAGGCCGCTGGCATTTTTCATGAAAAATGCCAGCGATGAAGGCTTTTAAAATCATACACTCTAATTCTTTATAAACCTTATATCGTCCTTACCCTCTTTTATCATTTCGCTATCATGATTCACAGTAAAAAAGCTTATTATTTTAGTAAGACTTTCTGACTGAGCATTCAGGGACTCAGCAGTAGCGGCAAGTTCTTCAGAAGACGATGCCCCATTTTGTGCTACTTCATTAAGCTGATTCATTCCGGTAGAGATTTGTGTTACAGCCTGACTCTGTTCTTCCGAAGCATTGCTTATATTTTGTACATGTTCTGCGGTCTCTTGAATAATGGGTAAAATTTCATCAAATTTAAGTTTTGCCGCTTCAGATATCTCCATGCTCTCTGAAGCAACCTTGTTGATTTCCTTCGAGAGATTTTGGCTTTTTTCAGCCAGCTTTCTCACTTCTCCTGCAACAACAGCAAATCCCTTACCGTGTTCTCCTGCCCTCGCCGCTTCTATAGCAGCATTTAATGCCAGTAAATTGGTCTGATAGGCGATATCTTCGATAAATGAAGTTTTTTCTAAGATAGCCCCCATCACTTCGGCGGTTTTTTCAACAGTACCGGCTCCTTCAATGGTCAAACTCGCCGCATTCTTAGCCATCACATTCGTAGTTCCTGCATTGCTGCTATTCTGTTCAATACTTGAAGAAATTTCTTCTAAAGAGGAAGATATTTCTTCGACATTTGCCGCCTGTTCATTAGAATTAGAGCTTAAATTTTGAGAGGCGTCACTTACTTCACTGGCCGCATTCGTTACAAGACTGGTTCCCTCAGTAATCTCTCTTATTACTTCGCTTATCTTTTCCACCAGTGAATTAAAACTTGCTGACAGGGTACCAATTTCATCTTTAGATTCATGAAGTCGTTTTGTTAAAAGATTGCCCCGGGCAATTTCACCTACAACATCCACCAGCTTTGCAATTGGTCGTGCAATATTTCTGCTGATAAAAATAGTGAGTATAATACCAATTAAAAGTGCAACCCCAGATACAACAATTATAACCAGCTTGATAAAATCTGAAGCCCCTTGCATTCTTCGATTTGCATTCTCGACTTCCTTTGATATCGCATTATTAATCGCCGAGAGTTTAGTTCTTACTTCTCCCAGTCTTGGAATGGTTACACCTTGAAACAATTCTGACGCTCTTGCATATTTTCTATTTTTAAGAACTTTGTCAATTGAGATAGCAGACGCATGGAGGTTATTGTGGCATGCTTCTATTTCACTAAGATGTTTTTTTGTTTCGGGAAACAGTTTCTCTGTTTCATTTTTTGTCGGGCTGTAGTACCATTTTCCGAATGCACATTTGGTAGGGTCAGTTTGAACATTCAATTTTCTGTTTTTCAGCAAGATAGCATTCTGAAGTTTGGAGCTCCAATTGAGATGATCAATTTCTCTTTGCTTCAATTCAAACATGGTGCCTGTACTAATTTTAATTTTATTCGAATTTTTACTAATATCCCTTATTCCATTTATTGAAAGGATGCCAATGACTACCATTAGTGCTAAAATAATCCCAAAAGACATCGATAACTTTTTCCTAAGTTTAATATTTTCAAGTATCATGTTTAAAACCGCCCTGTATTTTTAATAATAATTTACACCAACAATTAACAATCTACATCAAACAATATAACTTTCAAGAACAATAAATACTATTTTGATAAATACTAAATATTGACACCATCAAGTCGACATACAAGAAATTACTGCTCTTTAAGAAACCACATCATGCTATTAGAATGTAAATAAATTGACAAAAAACACTAAACATGCGAAGATTTTTCAAGTTATTAAATCTCCTATAAACATACAGAGATAAAGGTACTGATGTGCTGCCAAAAGACAAACAAGTAAACTATCAAGTATATGATGCAAAAACTATTAACAAAATGCTCAACTTTGCGAAAGTACTTGCATACACCCTTACCCCGGATGGGAAATTTCTAAATTTCAATGGATATGTACTTAGCGTAAGCGGCTATACGGCAGAAGAACTCCAGGAACAAAATTTCTGGAAATTTGTGCATCCTGACTACATAAAAGAAGTTTCTATTTTTTATCTAAACCAGCTAAAGAAAAAAACAGAATTCACTGTCAACGAATTCCCCGTTGTTTCTAAATCAGGAGAAAGTATCTGGATGCAGCAGGAAGTCTGTGCCCAGTTTGATAAACATGGAGAGATTTCCAGCTTTGAAATATTTGGAACGGTTATAACCGAACGTAAAAAAACCGAGCACCAATTACAGGAAATTGTTGATAAACATAAACGATTGATGGAAGAAATTCCTGACGGATATTATCACCTTGACTTGAAAGGAAATCTCCTGGAATATAATAAATCTCTCCTTACACTGATTGGTTATAATGAAAAATCTATAGAGGGTTTGAACTACAAACAATTATCTCCAAACAAAGAAACTGCCCGATATACAAAACAGGCATTCAATAAAGTTTTTGAGACAAAAAAACGTCTCAAGGAACTTGAATGGGAATTATTAAAAAAAAATGGTGAGGTTATTTCAGTAGCAACATCCATTTCTCCAATCATCGATAAAAAAACAAACATAGTAACAGGGTTTGAAGGAATACTAAGAGATATCACTGAACGGACAAAAGAGCTGAAAGAGATGACCAATCTGGCAACAAAAGATATGTTGACAGGTCTTTATAACCGTTTCTGGTTTATTGAATTTGTTAAAAAAGATTTAGAAAAAGGATTTCGAAGAAAAAGCGGAAAAGCTGCAGTACTCTTTATTGACGGCAATGAATTCAAAGAAATAAATGACAACCTTGGGCACAAGGCAGGAGACAACCTTCTAAAGAGTATCTCAGAAGCTTTAAAAATTTCTGTCCGGAAAACAGATGTTATTTCCAGGTATGGTGGTGATGAATTCTGTATTTATCTTTCTGAAATTGAAAACAATATAGAAATTATTATTCAAAAGATAATTAAAAACATTGAGGCCATACCATATAAAGTTTCAATAGGCTGTCGCACCATTGAGTTTTCAAAAGAAACATACATTGACATAAATAATTATTACGATAAAATCTTAAGAGAAGCCGACATCAACTTATATGCTGTTAAAGATATGATAAAAACTACAGCTGTAGAATTACTTTATAAAAATACAACCTTAAAAATAACTCCATCAGCATATAAAATTGATACCGACAAAGCAAACCTTTTCGATGATCAAAACATTTAAAAAACCCCTGATAAAAACTACACAACCTCAGGATTCTTTTTACTCTCATTACGATCATTAGCACTTTGGAAAAACTATTGAAACAGATAATTTTATTCATAATCAAAAGTACCGAAGATCCAATGACCCTTAATACTTTAAAACTTCGAAGTCAGTTCTTGCTTCACCGTTCCCGCATCATGAATAATTTCATCGACAATGGTTTTCACAGATTTTGTATCATGAATAATTCCCGCTACCTGCCCAAGGGGCAAAACTCCCTTTTGATTATCGCCTTCAATGGTTCCAGATTTAAAGGCTTCAAATCCAAGGGCCATTCTCATGAGTTGTCGTATTTTCTTAATTTGAGATGGAGAAGAATTTAATTTCACCTTCTTCTCAGTGTCGGTTTTAACCTCAGAATTTTTGTTTTGGCCACGTTTACTTCCCCCCATCATGTCCTTTACAAGTTTCAACCATTGCATACCTAGTTCATCGGTTATTTTTTTTGACTGAATCATTGCAGCAATTGGATTCGTTCGCCGCGCGATTAGACGCGCCGATCCTTTGCTTTTCAAAACACGGGCCATAAGTCCGTCAATACGGTCAGAATAGACAGTATCAAATACTGATGCCTCATTGCAGAGAGACTTCTGAATCTCAGATACAGGTGATTCATTCGAATTCATAAAGCGGGTTCCCATGGCTACAGCGTCGGCTCCCAGGGAGAGTGCCGCAACAAGTCCCCGTCCATCGGCAAAACCTCCAGCGGCGATAATCGGAATTTTCACCTTCTCAGCAAGTCCTGGAACAAGAGTGAGAGATGTCACCTCACCGCCATGCCCTGCTGCTTCATGGCCCGTCACCAGAAGTGCATCTGCGCCATCCGCTTGGGCTGCAAGGGCATGCTTCAAAGTGGTGACGGTTGCAATAACTTTTCCTCCGTACGCATGAACAGCCTCACATATCCAGTCGCCCTTTCCGAGAGAATAATTTACTACCGGCACCTTTTCAGATATCAGTATCTGTGCATTCACTTCCGATCCGGGGAAATAGAGCGTCACATTGCCGGCAAAGGGCTTTTGGGTCAATGACCGGGTAAGGCGGATCGAGTCTCGGGTCTCATCAGGAGTTGAAACTCCCGTGGCAAGAATCCCCAGGCCTCCGGCATTCGAGACTGCTGCTGCCAGTTCTGGTGTACTTATCCAGCTCATGCCTGAAAGTACCAGAGGGTATTTGATATTAAATAGTTCTGTTATTCGTGTTTTCATGCCTGCTCCTGGGATAATAGTTTACAGTAATCAGTACTGACATGTCAGTACTGATTACTGTAAACTATTTTAGCACTGTTTAATTGCAAGCAGAATACAGAATAAAGTAAATAAAAAATCATGGCCTGAAGTCCCTGTGCAGGGAATTTAAAGGGGCGGTAGTTTGAAGAAAGACGAAACAGCCCCCCATTTAAGCAGCTCGGGGGGCCTGGACTTAAACCGGTCAGTTAAAAAGCCGCTGTATCGCCGGCAGCATCGATATATCATTAATAATTACAAAGACACCGATGGTTATCAGGATGAGAACTCCCGCTACCTGGATGCGTTCCATAATCTTTTGATTGATAGGCTTTCTGCGGATCATTTCAATTAAGTAAAAGACCAGGTGACTTCCGTCAACAGCAGGTATAGGGAGCAGGTTCATCACCATCAGTATAATAGAAATCTTTGCCATCAAAAGGATAAAGGCAGAAAGGCCTTTGTAATAGGCAACATCCCCGGCTATCTGGGCAATCCGTATCGGACCGGAAAGATTTTCCCGAAGGGACATCTGCCCTGAAAAAATCATACCAAAACCCTTCAGGTTCATGACAATAAAGTCATAGGGATCGACCAGGGCCTGCACAGCACTTTTACCAATACCATATTGAATGAGAACCTTGTGGGGATTAATAGTCGGACTGGCTCCAATATATCCCCGGTCATCGTAGTTGATCTTTCCAGAAATTTTTATTTTTTCATAGGTCAGGGTAACTTCTTTATCTTTGTTTTTATTTATAAACTCTATAAAATTATCGGCTGAATAGACCCGCTCGCCGTCCCTCGACAGGGCCATGGTTCTCACCAGCTTCTGCAGGTTATCCATATCCATTATGGCATTCCCGTTTATGGTTATCAACCGATTGACCCGGGGTGTAATGACGACCTGCTTCTCTTCTCCCCGGCGAAGAATAGTCATGACAATTTTTTTGCCCGCCCGGGGCTTGATATAGTCAATAAACTCCTGCTCATTGCCGATTTCTTTACCGTCAAGATTTACAACAACATCCATGCCCTGGAGTCCGGAAGCTTCGGCAACATCGCCATGCCCCACTCCGGCAATAACAATCTTATCCCCGTAGGGGCGTATTCCCATGGCATAATGGCCTGAGCGTTTCATTAGCTTTGGTGTTACCGTAAGCTCTTTTTTCTCATTGCCGCGCTCAACAGTAACTTTCAGCGCACGGCCTTCGGAAAAGAGGACCCGAGCCTGGATATCTTCAAAATCAGCAATCTCCCGGTTGTCAATCCTGATAATCCGGTCACCGGAGACCATGCCCGCCTTTGCGGCCGCCGCCATATGTTCACCGCTCATTAACCTTTCAGGTATGAGCACACGGTTCGTTTCAGATTCGTATCCAATCATGTTCATGGCAAAGAAAATTATAATACCAAAGAAAAGATTAAAGAGGGGCCCCATGACGACCGTAACAATCCGTCTCCAGGGAGCGGCGGAAAGAAACTCAAAGGATTCTCCTTTTCGGTCTTCCGTGGGATTTTCACCGTAGAACTGGCAGTACCCCCCAAAGGGTATCAGGGTAACCTGGTAGGTCGTGTCTCCCACCTTTTTCTTGAGAACTCCCTTTCCGTATCCCATGGAAAAAACACGAGCCTTGATGCCCACCATTTTCCCCCCAAGGAGATGTCCAAGCTCATGAATAAATATACAAAGTCCCAGAAGGACTACCATTGCCGCTACATATGTCAAAATCATCATTATGCTATACCTCTAATAATTTCCCGCGCTGAGGAACGGGCTTCTTCGTCTGCAGAAAAGATGGTCCCAAGATCAGGATCACCGGTTATATTGTGGCCTTCCAGTACCTTATCAACGACCGGTACAATATCCGTAAAGGATATTTTTTTATCAAGAAAAGCCGCAACAGCTATTTCATTGGCCCCGTTGAGTACCACCGGAGCGGTCCCCCCGAGTCTTCCGGCTTCGTAGCAGAGCTTAAGACCGGGATAACGGTTGTGGTCAACTTCCTGAAAGGAAAGAGACCCTGCCCGTACCAGATCGAGACGGCCGAAGGGAGATTTCTTTTTTTCAGGCCACGTAAGAGCCGCCTGAATAGGAAAGGCCATATCGGCAATTCCCATGTGACTATATATTGCCCCGTCCAGGGTTTCAATCATTGCATGTATTATACTTTCAGGGTGCACAACTACATCAATTGTTTCATAGTCGGCAGAAAAAAGATAATGCGCCTCGATAACCTCAAGGCCTTTATTGATCAGGGTCGCCGAATCAATGGTTATTTTTCTCCCCATACTCCAGGTCGGGTGAGCAAGGGCCTCATCAGGAGTGACGTAAGGAAGTTTATCTATCGGCAGATCCCGTAAACTTCCCCCCGAAGCGGTGATAATAATTTTATGTACTGTTGACATGTCAACATGCTCAAGGAGAGAAAAAATCGCGCTGTGCTCACTGTCTACCGGTATCAGTTCGGTCCCCAGGTCTGTCGCCCCTTTCATGAAAAGATCCCCTGCCATGACAAGGGTTTCCTTGTTGGCAAGGGCCACACGTGACGCGGCCTTAAGGGCGGCCATGGAAGGAGCAAGTCCCGCTGCACCAACAATTGCCGAGATGGAAATATCCACCTCACGGGAAGCGAGTTCAATGACGCATTCACTTCCTTCTATAAATTCTATATTCGTATATTTTTCTTTGAGCTCCCGGTAACGGGCGGTTGAGCGTGCTGCCGCTGATTCGACTGCAACAGCAGCAGGGCTTACTGCCTCAAGCTGTGAGGCAAGAATATCAAGATTTTCGCGGCATGTGAGTCCGTAGACCTGAAAGCTTTCCCTTTCAGCCTGCAGTACCCTGATGGCGGATGTTCCAATAGAACCGGTTGCCCCAAGGATGGTGACCGTTGAACTCAATGAGACCCCTCGCGGGTTAAAAAATCATTCATAAATATCAGGGTACTCCCTTAAAGACCAGGTAATAATAAAAAAGCGGGAGAGTAAAAAGTATGGCGTCAAAAACATCCCACATGCCACCATGTCCCGGAATTATCGATCCTGAATCTTTGATCTCACCGTCGCGCTTAATTGCAGACTCAAGAAGATCACCAAGGTTGGCAAAAACAGAAATAAATATACCAACAAAGGCTGCTTCAATCAGAGAAAAAAGGTCTCTTCCAAAAAAACTGATATAGACCTGATTGATGAGAATCATGGCAATAACACTGAAAAGCAGTCCTGAAAAATATCCTTCCCATGATTTATTCGGGCTGACTTCAAAACCGGTTTTATGTTTTCCAAAGAGCACACCGCCGAAATAGGCAGCCGTGTCATTTACCATAACCACGCCATTGAGCATCAGGATATAAAAGAAACCGTCTTTTAATGACTTCATTAAAATTATATGAGAAAAGAACAGTACAACAAAAACAACCCCCAGGACAGTAATGCCGAGAGAGTATATGGTTCCCTTCAGGGGACGCTTAAAAAGATTATAGAGCATTATCCCCGCGAGAAAAAAGACCACAACCCCGAGAATCAAACGGGCATCAAAATCCCCCAGGTATCGGGAAAATCCCATGACTTTTCCATAAGCATAAAAATACATAACCAGGTTAACCGCCAGGGCCATGATGACCCCTGGAATGATTAAGGCCTTTTCCTGATTGTTTTTTTCTGCGATCATATAGAACTCAATCAGGCAGATCGTTGAAATCAGCATGGATACCAGGAGAACCGGCACCGCCATAAAGCTGTCCGTATATATAGCAAAAAAATAAACAGGAAGGGCAACAACGGCACTGAGCACTCTCAATATTGTTTCTTTTGTTCTATCTGTCATAAGCCACCATATCTCCTTTCTCTCTGTTGATATTCATAAAGGGCTCCGTAAAAATCTTCCGGAGTAAAGTCAGGCCAGAGCACATCGGTGAAGAGTAGTTCTGCATAGGCAAGCTGGTAAAGCAGAAAATTACTGATCCGGTACTCTCCGCTTGTCCTGATGAGAAGATCTACATCGGGAAGATCAGCTGTACAAAGATGCTTCTCGAGACGTTTCATGGTCAGTTTCTCACTGCCCCTGCGTTCATCTAACCAGCAGTTCACAGCCCCGACCACTTCCTGTCTGCTGCCATAATTGATGCAGAGGTTCAGGACACCGGTACTGTTATTTTTAGTCTTTTCTATCGCGTTTCCAAGCTTTTTTTTAGACCCGGGCGGAAGTCTCTTCAGTGAACCTGAGTGAATAATTCTGATTCCCTTTTCGTGAAGAGCTTCTATCCTTGTATCAAAAAAATAATCGAGAAGTTTCCAGAGGCCCAGTATTTCTTTCTGAGGCCGCACCCAGTTTTCAGAAGAAAAGGCAAAAAGTGAGACAGTGTTTACGCCAGCGCTGACAGCTGCATCCATGATCGGTTCTATCGCCTCTGCCCCCTTTCGATGACCTTCAGAACGGGAGAGGGATCGCTGATGAGCCCACCTTCCGTTTCCATCCATGATTATTGCAACGTGGGTGGGGATACCAGCCGGATCGAGAGAAGATGCGTTTTTCTTCATTGGATATAAAAAACAAAAGAGACCCTCATATACTGAGAATCTCTTTTTCCTTGTTATCAGTCAGTTTCTGAACTTCATCAACATACTGGTCGGTAAATTTCTGAATGTCGGCCTGGGAAGTTTTCGATTCATCTTCTGAGATATCCTTATCCTTCTCAAGGGACTTGATCATATCGTTTCCATCCCGGCGGACATTCCTGATGGCAACCCGGCACTCTTCCGCCTTCTGTTTTGCCAGTTTTACATATTCCTGCCTGCGCTCTTCAGTCAGGTCGGGAATCTGTATCCGAATCAGGTTTCCATCATTGGACGGATTAAGGGAAAGGTCTGATTTCAAAATAGCCTTTTCTATTTCCCCCAGGTTTCCCGCATCCCAGGGCTGTATAACCACCAGCCGAGGTTCCGGCACTGAAATTGTTGCCACCTGGTTTATCGGCATCCCGGATCCGTACACATCTACTGTGATACCGTCAAACATGGCTGGGTTTGCCCGTCCAGTTCTAATGCCGGTAAAGTCGCGCTGCAGCGCGGCGATACTTTTCTGCATCCGATCTTTTACATCAGTCATAATATCATTAACCATAAAATAACTCCTTGTCAGGAAATGAGTGATCCAAGGTCGTCACCTGAAATAATTTTTTTCAGAGACCCTTTGTCAAAAAGATTAAAAACTATAATGGGTAAATTGTTATCCATGCAGAGGGCAACAGAAGTCATATCCATAACCCTGAGCCTGTCCCTGATAACTTCATGGTATGAAATTTTCGCCATACGTTTCGCATCAGGATCTTTTTCCGGATCACTGGTATATACACCATCTACCCTGGTGGCTTTGAGCATAACATCTGCCTTCATCTCTACGGCCCTCAGGCTCGAGGCGGTGTCGGTGGTAAAGAAGGGATGCCCGGTGCCCCCTGCAGCGATAATAACTTCTCCCGCGGCAAGGTATTTCCGGGCTGAATCTACAGTATAATAATCTGCAACATCTTTCATCTCAATGGCAGTGAGGACCCGGGAGGGGCGGTTTTTCTGCTGCAGGGCATTCTGCAAAGCCAGGGAATTCATCACCGTGGCCAGCATCCCCATAAAGTCTCCCGTTGAGCGCTCAATGCCGAGCTCTTCACCGAGAGACCCTCTGAAAATGTTGCCGGCACCGACAACCACTGCCACTTCTACACCCATTTCGGCTATTTCACAGATCTCATCAGCCGCCTGGTTGAGAATTGCCGGGTCGATACCGGTTTTCGCGTCTCCCGCCAGAGCCTCTCCCGAGAGCTTCAGCAGGACACGCTTATATTTCAGTTGTTCTATCTCTGTGTCAGAGTTCATATTATCCACCAATCTGGTATCTGGTGAACCTGCTTACCTCAATATTTTCGCCATAAGTGGCAATCTTTTCTTTAATAAGGTCTTTTATGACAACCTTATCATCTTTGATGTAAGCCTGCTCAAGAAGACAAGCTTCAGAATAAAATTTATTCAGTTTGCCTTCAATGATTTTTTCGATAACATTGTCAGGTTTTCCAGAATCTTTCATCTGATCGCGATAAATTTCTTTTTCCCTGGCAATAACATCTTCGGGTACATCTTCAACGCCGACATACTCGGGAACAGCAGCAGCAACCTGCATACAGAGTTCTCTTGCCAGAGTCTGAAAATCATCATTTCTTGCTACAAAGTCAGTTACCGTGTTCAGCTCAAGGATAACACCGACTTTATTGTTAGAGTGAATATATGAGGCAACAACACCCTCAGAAGCCTCACGGCTCATTTTTTTATCAGCGGAAGCGAGTCCCTTCTTTCTCAGGAAATCTACAGACTTCTGCATATCTCCATCATTTTCCTGCAGGGCTTTCTTGCAGTCCATCATGCCTGCCTGGGTCTTTTCCCGCAGTTCTTTGATCATTGCGCTTGTAATCTCGGCCACAATAATTCTCCTTAATAATTATCAGTTTTGCAAATTGTAATATCCGGTATCTCTACCAGGTGTCTTTTCCCTCAGGCTTTTCAGCCGGGGCATCAGCTTTATCTTCAGCTGCCTTTTCAGCAGGTTCTTCAGCCGGAGCTTCAGTTTTCTCTTCAGGAGCAGCATCGGCCTTTTTCTCTTCGGCTTCTTCTGCTTTTTCTTCAGGAGCAGCTTCGACTTTTTTCTCTTCGGTTTCTGATGCTTCAGCTGCTTTCTTTTCTTCAGCTGCAGCAGCGGCTGCCATCTCTTCCTCTGCCTGTCCGCCGGAGTTTCCTTCTATAATGGCATTTGCCATAATATTAAGAAAAAGGGCGATGGCACGGATAGCGTCATCATTTCCGGGAATCGGGTAATCGATTTCATCGGGATTACAGTTTGTGTCTACGACCGCAAAGATCGGAATACCGAGTTTCTTTGCTTCGTTTACCGCAATAGCTTCACGCTTCGGGTCGATGATAAAAAGAGCATCGGGAAGCTTCGCCATGTTCTTTATACCGGAAAGAACTTTATCCTTCTTGGCGAGTTCACGTTGAAGGTCGAGAATTTCCTTTTTAGTCTCAGCATCCCAGATGTCACTTGCCTGCATCTTCTCAAGTTCTTTGAGACGATCGATTGATCTACCGACTGTCTTAAAGTTGGTAAGAAGACCACCAAGCCATCGTTCTGCAACATAGTACTGCTCGCATTTATCCGCGTATTCCAGGATTGCACTCTGAGCCTGTTTCTTGGTACCTACGAAAAGTACCCTGCCGCCGTTAGCAGCCAGTTCCTTCATTGCGGCATGAGCGATTTTTACACGCTGCATGGTCTTTTGAAGGTCAATAATATGAATCCCGTTTCGGGCAGTAAAGATAAACTGACCCATCTTCGGATTCCATCGTCGTGTTTGGTGTCCAAAATGTACTCCGGACTCTAAAAGAGCTTTCATTGATACTACAGCCAATTAAAGTACCCCCATATTTTCCGTCACCTGCAAACCTGCAATGACATATATATGCCTGCGGTTCTCCGCGGTGCGGTATAGTTATTAAAATATTGCCTGATTTCCACTGGAAAGAAGGCAACCGATCCTTAAGATCGATTTACATTGCGTCTCTCTTCACGAAAGACACAGAATAATCGCTGGCGCGACCTAAACCTTCCGAAAGAGGATGATCCCGAGGATCATGCCGAAAATAGACGAAAGATTTATTTTTAAGGCAAAAGAAACGACTTCAAGATTAAAGCCGACTGGCCCCGTCAGGTTCATTGTAATCACCTTCAGGGAAGGAACAGCCTTTACAAGCAGGGCTCCCAGTGCAGACCCGAGAATGGCACCTATTATGAGAAATGCAATAAAGTACCAGCTGTTAGATCTGTCAAAGGTCATCTGCCACCGTCCTTATATGTAAAGCAAAGACGACGATGCGCTCTATTTGTCAAGGTTTTTTTACACTTCCTCCCCCCTAAATCCCCCGCGGGGGACTGTTGTAGCTGGGAATGGCTTTGGAAGGAGAATGAGCATTCATTTTACAATATCTACCGGCACATAAGACTAGATTACTGCATATTGACAAAAGCACCGGCCTCCAGTGCTTTTTAAATGCGACCAACCAGATTATGATTCTTTTAAAACAGGATAGTCCGTATACCCCTTTGGCCCGGGAGAGTAAAATGTATCCTTGTCCCATTCTGCCGTTTCAGCCATAGCCTCAAATCTCTCAACAAGATCCGGGTTAGATATAAAAAGTTTTCCATAAGCCACTATATCTGCCAAGCCATCATCAACAACCTTGTTTCCCGATTCCCTATCAAAGTCTGAATTTATCATAAGACTTCCTTTATATATGGGCCTGTAATGCCGGGCAATATGAGGCTCAGCACCTGAAACATGTGTCACGTCAGTAAAGGGTTCAGAAAGATGCAGATAGGCCAGATTATAATCATTAAGATTTTTTACAATATAATCAAAGGTGGGAATACTCTCTTCATCAACAGTCATCCCAAATACGCCATGAAGAGAGGGATTAAGTCTTACTCCAATGCGATTCTCAGGCATATATTTTTTTATCTCATCAATTACTTCAAATAAAATTCTCGCTCTCTTCTCGATTGAACCTCCATATTCATCAGTACGAACATTTGAGGTTCTGCTGAAAAACTGATGAAGCAGATATCCATTAGAGGAGTGAATCTCAACACCATCAAAACCTGCAGCCATAGAATTTTTCGCTGCTCTTCCGTAATCACTGACAGTCTCTTTTATCTCATCAACAGTCATGGCTTTGGGCGTCACGGTATCCTTGAATCCCTGCGGAGTATAGGATTGAGAACCAGGATTCAATGCAGAGGCCGACAAAGGCAGCTCTCCATTATGGAAATCAGGATGAGACATACGGCCAACATGCCAGAGCTGAATAAATATAGCCCCCCCCTTGTCATGTACGGCTGTTGTTATTTTTTTCCATCCACCGACCTGTGCGTCTGAGTAGATGCCTGGTGTGTTTATATAGCCAACTGCACGCTCTGATATCTGAGACCCCTCAGTTATAATCAGACCTGCTGAGGCCCTCTGAGCATAATACTCAGCCATTAAATCTGTGGCAGCCTTTTCAGGATTATCTGCCCTGCTGCGGGTCATTGGAGCCATAACTATACGATTTCTAAGTTCAAGATCTCCTATAACACATTTACTTAAAAGAGCCTGTTCCTTTTTCATGTGTTCCTCTCCTGTTATGTGAAATCAGCAATCTGTAATTAAACTTTTTTCATAAAAAATGCTTTGAGGGCGATTGTACTTTTCCCGATGCGGCACTCAATCTCTTCCGCCTTTGATGTTAAATGAATATTTTTTATTGTCGCTCCTCTCTTTAAGGTGCTTGAAGCACCCTTCACTTTTAAGTCCTTGATTACCTGAACAGAATCGCCGTCTTCCAATATATTACCGTTGCTGTCTTTTACATCCATAGAATTTCCTCATTTATATTTTTTAATATTCAGTTATCTTCACTGCCACCTATCGGTATATGAGACAAAATGGCTCTTTGTGGGACCTGCATCATTACACCAGAATGTTAAAGTATTGACAAAAAGAATCGGACATGCAAGGCTTTTTTTACATTTGCCCGGGAACGACTCTCTCCAATTGACCTCAGCTTTCGCATCTAAACCCGAAGCCAAAGAGGTCCGATTGCACTGATGCATGTATGATAAATTGCCCCACGGATAAGACAAAAAGAGAGGCCTACAATGAAAAAAAATACAATCTCCAATTTTCTTACAGGAAAGAACAGGGAAGCAATTCCAAATTTTACATTTAAAGCAATGACATTTATTATGAAATTGATGGATGTATTTGGTCATCATTCCCTCAAGAATTTTAAAACTTTAGACTTACAACCTGGTGAAACAGTTATTGACTATGGTTGCGGTCCAGCGAGATATATAGAATTTGCATCTAATGCTGTCGGCAACACAGGCAGAGTTATCGCAGTAGATGTACACCCACTTGCTATCACGAAGGTAAAAGAGAAAATTGAAAAACTAAATCTATCAAATGTAGAGGCTGTTCTTACTGAAAAATACACAACACCTATAGACGCTAAAATCGCTGATAGAGTATACGCCCTTGACATGTTCCACATGATAGAGCAACCAAAGGAATTTCTAAAAGAATTGAGCAGACTGGCAAAAGAGGACGGAACAATAATTATTGAAGATGGACATCAACCCCGAGCTAGTACTATTCAAAAAATTGAAAAATCGGGTTTTCTGAAAATTGTCCAAGAAACCAGGTCACACGTAAAATGTCAGAAAATTATTTAAAGACTGATCTGGCCCGCTGTTATAACCCTGGGCGAAGGGTTAACCTGTACTAAAAAGATACCTGGTATCAACAAAAAGCTCCGGTCGTTCACGGCTTCAAAAACTTTATTTGCTGATGGTTAATCGTTTAATAAGCCTTTGAATTTTTTGGAATTCTGTTTCTTGTATTTTTCCAGATTTCACATACGCAATATAGCCTTTTTTATCTATTATAAGAAAAGTTGAACTGTTCTCAGGAAACCCAAAACTTTTCTTCATCGAACCATCCCAGTCTCCATAGACATGTACGGATTCCGTTTGAGTTGCTTTACGCATATTTCTTCGCCAGATCCATGCGACAGCGATATTGGACTCAGTTGCATCAATAACAGCTAATTTGAAAGTTTTCCCTGAAGCATGGGTACGGGATTTAGCATGAAAGGAGTGTAGAAATTTTTTAAGACTGGTGTTTAAATTTTTCTTATGCCGATTTTCGTAGAATCCAACAATGACTTTTCCCCTCAAAGAGGAGGATTGTAAAACATTTTTATTGCCATCCATAACCTTGAAAGCCGGTGCTATATTTCCGGTTTGTATCATTGCCAGTAAAACGAATAGAAACAGGGAAAAAATAAGTATTTTTGCTTTATTCACAGGAAGCTCCGCAGCATATGATGTAAAAATCGTAATTACAGAAAATACCTTAAAGGAACTTCCCCCTGACCACCAGTTTCTTACCCGGGAACTTGATCTTGTAATAGCAAAAGGAAGAAGAGAGCCAGTCTTAACTCATGAACTTATGAGTTGATACGATGTTTATAATTCCTGTAGAATGAGGCGAAAGGCGTCTTCTCCGGCCCGCATCACGCCGGTATATCCACCCCCGGGACTACCCCAGGCGCTGGCAAAATACAATCCCTGAACCGGTGTACTGTTTTTTATCCGGTTGATAAAACTATTATTCATTGACTGCTCGAATCCATATATGGCCCCGTCAGGATTCCCGGTAAAACTTATATTTGTTAGCGGACTGGCACTTTCTGATTCTTCAATCATAGAAGAAAGTCCGGGTATGAGGTGTTTTTCTGTTCGTTTAATAAGAGTTTCAGTAATATTTTTTTTCACATTATTATATTCTTTTTTTCTATTGGCGAAATAATCCTTTTCCAATGATTTCCATGGTTGATATCCGGAAGTAAAGATTAACGATAGTGTTGAACGACCGGGCGGGGAATAACCTTTAAAATAATTATCATAGATGGTAACCCCGAAATTCACCTTTTCAGAATTTGCATGCAGTGAATGGCGAAAGCTCTCCTGGTCATTAATGCCGGTGGAGATGGAAACAGAACAACCGGGAACCCTTCCTCTCAGGTTTTCTTTCAGGCCAAGCCAGACCTGGAAGGATGAAATGCTTGGACGGTAAGCAGCAATTTTTTTCACATAACTATCAATCCTCAAATTTGTTTTAAGCAATGAGTTAACAGTTACAGGAATACTTGCATTACTCACAACCAGAGGCGCTTTATACCTTTTGCCATCTGCTGTGGTTACTCCGGTGATTTTCCCATTTCTCGTATCAATCGAGTCAACCTTCATGCTCAGGATTACTTTCCCGCCATTTTCTTGAATGATTTCTTTAAGTGCATTGCTGAGATGCTGGGCATTAGGCTTTATATAATGGCTTCCATTTCGCCAGTAACCACCGGTAGCTACTGCATAATAAAAACTGGAAAGTTGTGCTGGCGGGAGCCCGTAATAACCCCAGAGATGACTGAGAACTTCGCGAGAACCCTGCTTCGGTACGTAGTCATCGAGCAGTTGCGAAAGGGTCTTGTTTCTGAGGCTCCACATATTACCATACTGGAGGGGAAACAGAATTTTCCAGAAATCCTTTTTCTTAAACAGGGCGTATGCTTCCTGCTCGACATCGACTACCTTGCGAACAAAGCCCTCAATACCTTTTTTTTCTTTCGGATAATGTGATGAAACCAGCTTTATCAATTCATCAGGATCCCCGTCAGGGAGAGTCAGGTCCATTCCGGGTTTTAATATTCTATGGGCCTTTTTCAGTGGAATAATTTCAACTTTTTCAAGAAGCCCCAGGTTTTCAAACATTTGGTATGATGCATTATCCTTCAAAGATGTTGCATGGAGAGAAACATCAAAATCATAAACACCTCTTGCAAAAGAAGTTGCATAGCCGCCTGGAAGATGGTGTTGTTCGAAAAGGGTCACCGGAAACCCCTCTTTGGCCAGGTATGCGGCGCAGGTAAGGCCACCGAGCCCCCCTCCTACAACAATAACCGGATGCATGGTTTTATCAGGTATTTTTTCTGACAACCGGTCGATATTACAGCGGTCGAAAGCTGCAACCGCTGCAGCCATTGAAGCTGATTTCAAAAAGGTTCGCCTGGTTAAAATAGTATTTTTCACATTCACCCGAATAATTTTTTCAAACGAGATTACTTAAACATTCAAACAATGTCAATAAAATATCCACTGTTGTTTTATATCCCCTGCCGACAGGTATGGGGCTTTTTATAGTTAAATATTTAATAAATAATAGCCTTTACATATATCAAATGTTATGTATTATGAACACAAAAAAATTTGATATAATTCAACGTTATTGTTATACCAATTGTGATGATAATTTTGGAAATCCAGAATGTCAATCAAAAGAATAATTATGAACGATGAATGGATCGACCAGATGAACAATCAGGTCAATACACTTGAAAAGGTGCAAAAATATATTGACCCCACAGAAGAAGAAAGAACTGCCATAAACAGTTTAAAAACCAGATGGGGAACAACTCCATACTTCGCCTCTCTCATGGACAAAAAAGACCCTCAATGTCCTGTCCGTAAACAGATAATCCCATCCATGAAAGAACAGATTAATGAATTCGGCATGGAGAATTATCTTGTCTGGAAAGAAAACCGGGCTACTGACGAAGTACGTCCCGACTCTATTGCCCGACAGTATAACGACAGGATAGCCTTCACCGTTATGGACACATGTGCGATATACTGCCGTCACTGTTTCAGAAAAGAACTTGTTGTGGATCAAAAATTACAGTTTAAATTTGATCTTGAAGAGGGCATACAATGGATAGAAGAACATCATGAAATAAGGGATGTTCTTATTACTGGCGGGGACCCTCTTCTATTGTCCGATGAAAAACTTGAATACTTAATTTCAAAGCTGAGGGAAATTTCTCATATCGAAATGATTCGAATTGGATCAAGACTGCCAATCGTATTACCCCACAGGATTACTGATGGATTAAAGAAAGCTATTGGCGGTTTTCACAAGGTTCCGGTATGGCTAAACACTCAATGCAACCATCCAAAAGAAATAACCACTCAAACAGAAAAGGCAGTTTATGAATTAATGAGCTGCGGAATAAATGTTGGCAACCAGGCAGTTCTCTTAAAAGGAATCAATGATGACGTTAAAACATTCAGAGAGCTGCATCAAAAATTACTGCGAACAAGAATTCGTCCATACTATTTATTTTATTGTGAACCGGCACCTGGTATCGATCATTTCAGAACACCAGTGGAAAAAGGTGCAGAGCTGATACGGGATGCTCTTCGCGGCCACACTACAGGCATGGCTCAGCCTATGTATGTACTGGCAACAAATATCGGCAAAATACCACTAATGCCGGATTACTATATCGTTGCCAAAAACGATAAAGAGTACACATTAAGAAACCATGAGGGGAAGACAACAAAAATACCTAATATATAACAGCAACCTTTCAGCTCAAACCACCCCATAGCTTTATCACTGGATACTTTATGTGCCGCCATCAAAGGAACATGAAGTATCACAAAAACCTTTTTACATTTTCAATCAAATTCTTTATGATAAAAAGGAAATCAATGTCTGAAAAAACATAAAAACAATATACAAACAAAATCTCTTTTTTGTATGGGTGAACTCCCCTCGGTGTCAAAAGAAAATTCCCCTATTTACGAAGCCCTCCTCTTTTTGCTATATTACATACGGCCTCATAAATCAGACTTTTTTTACCAACAATAAAGTCTGAAAATCTACAGATACAATCGAGGAGAAGAGACGATGTTCTTTTATGAAGCAATTCCCTGGTATTCAGCTTTTACCTGGATTGGAGTTTTAGCAGGTCTTTTACTTTTTAACGAGATTACTCGTTTAAATAAGCAAATGGGTATCTTATTTTTTATTGCACTACCAGTTATCCTTACTATTTTTGTATGGCCTGAAACTTCTGGAGCAGGAACCGGTGCCCAGACAGCAAACTGGTTTGCATGGGTAAAAGTTTATTCGGCATTGATCGGGTGTTATATTGGTTTGTCTTTGCGTTTTATAACGAAAATTCAAAACAAAAAATGGTGCTTAACGCTGGCTCCAGCTATTCTTGCAGTCAACATTGCAGAAGCTGTTGTTCGTGAATTTGAAGTAATGGAAATGCAGGGATTTATAGATGGAATGTTCTACATGGGTGGACCATGGAATGCAATAAATGGTATCGCCGGCATTCTTTGTTTGTTAACTATTTGCGGCTGGTTTGGAATTACCTTCAGCAAAGATAAACATAGTGATTTAGTATGGCCTGATATGACCTGGTTCTGGATCATCGCTTATGACCTTTGGAACTTTGCCTATGTTTACAACTGTTTAACAGACCGCGCTTTCTATAGCATGGCTTTGCTTATCTCCTGTACAATCCCGGCTTTCCTGGGAAAAAAAGGAGCCTGGGCACAGCACCGGGTTCATACATTAGCTCTTTACATGATGATGATGATGACTATTCCAAATTTCTTTGTTCAAGGGAAATATGCTGTAGCATCAACTCATAGTGCAACAGCCTATTACACCATAAGTATTATTGCTTTAGTTGCTAACGCTGCTGTTTTCCTTTTCCAAATTTATACTATTATCAAACGTAAGAAGAATCCTCTTACTGATGAAATTTATGATCACTTAAGTGAGTCTAAAAAGATTAAAGCTGGAAATCTATAATCATTAAATATTTTAAAATTTTCAGGGCCTCAACTTCGGTTGAGGCTTTTTTAGATAGAACAATTCCCTCGGCCCGTGTCTCTTACTTCCTTTTTAAGTACATCTCTAAAAGGCTCGCTGCGGGACTGGTTCCACCCCTGGCCTTTGTAAAATGAATCTCCCGAACCGTTCTATCGTGGCCCCTTGAAAAAATTCCGGCAAAGGAAGTTCTGCCGCTGTTACGCCATCGTCCCCTGTGATACTGGTCATAAAAAATCGTATATAGAAAAAAAGTATTTTTATCGCGGACACAGCGAAGCCTTTGAGGAAGCCCCTTCACGGCTCCATGAATCACCGTCCCGGCGTTAGTCTCAATTTTTATTACATAAGGAAGAAAAAGCCATGCCTTTCCCCTTTTTTTGTACCGCTTCCAGTTTATGATGCGGATAGATTTTATATCAGCCAGCCTGATAACTTCCTTTTTACCTGAAACTGAAGCCTGGGCGGGAACCGTCAGAGAGGCTTTCGGAAATTTTAAAAGACCGGAGAAGCGGTTGCCCCCGACCATGGTAACCCGGGCCTGGAATTTGTTCCGGGAAGAAGCCTTAACTTCCTTACCCCCTTTTTTCTTTACATCAGGGCTCACGGGATCCCGGGGCGCATCAAGGGCGCCGAGGGCGCCGGCGATGCTAAACGTCAGGAGAGGCGTCAGGAAGAACCTCAGGATCAATTTTATCCTTAAGGCGTTTGATTTCTCTATGGGCGATTCTGTTCTTTTCATCAAAGGTTAATATCCGGTTAAACATCTGGTACGCTTCATTGTTGCGGTGAAGCTGCCGCAGGGACATGCCGCAGACCACCATGGCTCGGACAAAATTCTTTCGAAAGCCAAGGGCCTTTTGAGCCGTATCATAGGCCTGAGGATAATCTCTCAGGTAGTAATAAGCCTCGGAGAGGTGACACCAGACATTGGCATCGATCTCATTTTTAGTGAGATATTCCCGCAGATGTTTTTCAGCCCTGATGTAATCCTTTTTGTAAAGATAGCATTCCCCGGCGTACAGGTGACTTTTCTCATCCCTGCTGTTAATTTCAAGCGCTTTTTCAAGTTCGTCGATGGCTTCATCAAAACGGTTCTCTGAAAGATGCCTGAATCCCTTTTCACGATACTCAACCAGTGCACGGTACTGTCGATCTATCTCAACAATAACCAGTGTCACATCATCATTCTGTTCGATGCCCGCGGTGAAGCGGCGCCAGTCATTCATGATACGTTCTTTCGCCTCGGATATGGAAAGGTCCATGGTATCGGCAAAAAGTTTTTTCAGCCTCTGCCCGCCATAATCTTCTTCGTAGCGGTTCTTTGCTTCGGTGATACCGTCAGTAAAGAAAAGCACCCGGTCGCCGTAATTAAGCATATCCTGACCGTCTTCGTACATTTCATTGGCAACTTCCATGGCTCCCATGAACAGTCCGTTGGTGTCCCACTCTTCGACCTCCCCGGTGTCATAGCGCAATACCATGGGAAAGACATGAGAGGCATTGCAGTACAGCACTTCGTACGAAGGGCCGATGACCATCAGAAAAGCAGTCACAAAGTCATCGGTCTGAATGGTTTCGAGAAGCTCGTTATTGACATGGCAAAAGATATCCCGGGGGAAAAGCTGTGTCTGTATGGTCTCAGAGAAACTGATCTTTGCCATGGCGGTCAAAAAGGCGGCAGGCATCCCGTGGCCCGAGGCGTCAGCAATGAGAATCCCCAGGTGCCCACCCTGCATCTGAAAAATATCATAAAAGTCTCCTCCCACCTGCCCCATGGCGCTGTAGTAGGCGTCTACCCGGATACCTTCGTGCATGAAGGGCATTTCAGGAAGTATCCCCGACTGAATGTCCGCGGCAAGTTTCAACTCACGCTGCATTTCGATATCACGCTTTTCCAGCTCAGTAAGAATACTGTTCATCTCCTTGGTTCTGTCGGCGACAAGCACCTCGAGGTTTTCATTCATCTTTTCCATTTCACGGGAAATATAGTTTATCCGGTCAGCAAGACCAAAGGAGATGAGAATAATCTCGAGCATTGAGGCGGACTGCATGCTCCAGGTTGTAAGAAATGTCTCAGGAAGAACAGTAAAGCTCTTCAGGGCATAGAGAACCACACCTATCCAGAAAAAACTCCAGGCCACAGCATAGTATCGCGCCGGCTTAAACCCCTTGTAGAGAGTCATACTGAGGGCAATCGTAATCAAAAGGGCCGTAAGCAGGGTCAGTATCATGACTACACTTACCATCACCATGTAACTGATAAGGAAGGAAAAGGGAATCAGTATCATGTCAAGGAGAATCACCACCAGAAATATCTCATTCATTCGAGGTATATTTTCAGTGAGCTTAAGAAATGATCTGCAGAAGTTCATGGCAAAGATCAGGCTGACAAGAATCAAAAAGGAAAGAGAGTTGCTGCTCCACCAGACAGCTTCGGGCCAGAGGTACTGGCTTGCCAGCCCGTTGAGGCTTGCCTGAAAAAGGAAAAAGGCCGAATAATAGAAAAAATAATAGAGATAACTTTTATCCCGGGTTGAGAAGAAAAGAAAAAAGTTATAAATCAACATCACAAGAACCGCCCCGTAGTAGAGGCCCATTATCAGTTGTTCTTTCAGAAGACCGTCACGGAGAGTATCGCTGGTCCAGGAATACAGCTGAAGATTCATGCTCCCCTTTGACTGAAAGCGGAGAAAATATTCTGTTCTCGTCCGGGGCTCCTCTGCCAGGGGAAAAATAAACTTCCGCGAATTGACTTTTCGTATTGAAAAGGGGTACTCTGCTCCCGTCTTTTCCCGTGAGATCAGATTCCCGTCACTGACCCGGTAAAGTTCAATGTTTGAGATAAGGGGATAGCCCACCTCAAGAAACCATTTCAGTTCCCGGGGCGAAGTATTCTGAACCGGGAGGCGTATCCACCACACGCTTTTGGTAAAGCCCCGGGAAAGAAGCTCCTCTTTTCCCTTGATAAAATATTGTCGCCTGGTTGGAGAAAGAATATCCTGAAGGGAAAACTTCCCCCCCCGATCCTCCTGAATCTGCATATCCTCAAAAAGGGGCATGCCGTCCATATCATGGCGAAGGTCAAAATATTCCGCCGCAGAACCAGGCACTGCGGTAATCAGGAGAAGGAAGAAAAAGGCCCCCCTGAAAAACTGCACCAGAACCCTTCCCGAAGGAGATAAATTTTTATTTCGATATATCTTCATTTAAGTTATTGCAGCGGTTACCAGGCCCGGCAGGCCATCAGAAACCGAAATATTCTTTCCTTATTATCGGTAAAGGAAGGGACTGGCAGAAGAAAAGAACTTCTCCTGCAAATAAAACTGTTGAACCGGCCTTATCACTGATAACCGGCTCTGTCCCCCGCAGGGGGCAGCCCCCCGGAGCAACCAATAAAACTGTTGAAAAAGATTTATATGTCATGTAATATGCTAAAAGGAATTTCACAATAGACCGATAGTACTAACATAAAACGAAAAATCTAATTTTCAGTTAGGAGACACTATCTATGAATGCCATATCAGTTCCTGCCGAAGCGGTCACCATATATAATTCAGCCCTCGAAAGCTCGAACCGCGGGGATTTTGCGAAAGCCCTTTCAGAGTACAAGCGGGCAATCGACATTCACCCGGAGTTCATCGAAGCCTTCAGCAACATCGGCGAAATTCATGCCCGGATGGGCAACAGCGACCTGGCCCTCGAAGCATATCTGCAGGCCCTGAAGATCGAGAAAAACTACCGGGTTCTCCTCAACCTGGGGGTTGAATACTACAATATTAAAAAATACGACGAGGCCCTTTCGTATTTCATGGAATCCCTGAAAATGAAGCCCGATTTCATGGAAGCCAACTACTACTCAGGAATGACCTTATATGCAGTAAAGCAGTATAAAGAGGCAGAGGTTTTTCTGGCACGGGTAATCAAGGTGGACCGTCAGCACCTGAAGGCAAATTATCTTCTTTCATACATTTACTACGAATGGAAAGAATATGAAAAAGTCATCAGCTGTCTCGACAACATCAAAGATGTGAGTGACGATAAAATTTTTCTCAATAAATATTATGGATTCTGTTACTACTACATGGGAGACTACAAGAAGGCGGTCTCATTTCTCCAGGATGCCCTGAAGGCGCAGCCACAATACAAAAAGTTCAAGGGCTACCTGAAGGGCCTCACCTACGAAAACAAGGTGAAGGAAATCGGAGATGTTGACGCGGCCATAAAAGAGATGGAATCAAAAATGATGGGAGACGAGCCGGTATACTCCGATGTTTCACGGCTCAGCATGCTCTATATCTTCCAGGGCGAGAGCCAGAAAGCAGAAAAACTTTTGGTTAATTATAAATCGCAGGTTGCTTCGTAAAGAATCTTTCAAATAGAATCCACAAAATAATGAAGGCCGGGTCATGTGACCCGGCCTTCATTATTTATGGACCATTAAGAGACCCCTGTGAAGGCGCGAAACCGTTTTCGCGCCTTCACAGGGGATTGCCCAACCTACAGCTTCGTCAAATCAAATTTCCAGTAAGGACCTTCACGAACAAATTCAAGGGCAGCCCCGGCTTCAAAATGAATCCGGGCACTGGTTTTGCCCCGCTCGACACGGGCAATTTCACTGGTAAGAACTGTTCCCAAAACCTTTTTCGACTCGTTTTTAATATATTGAGAAAGGAAGATTTCACTGTTCAGCGAGGCTAAAGCCTCAGGCTTGAAGCCATAATAACGGGCAACATTCTCACGCTGCCTGCCATCGATTGACTTGAGGGAAGTCACCATCAGGCTTACCTTTTCAAGACTCTTCTTTGACAAAAGTGACCTGAGGGCCTTTGCGTCATGGGCGGCAAAGGCCTCCCGGAGCTGCCGCGCCGCCTCTTCAGGAGAGATGGGACCACCGGATGTACAGGCCGCGGCCAGTAGTAAAATAACTATGGTAAGTTTTTTCAGTAACTGCATTGTACGGTTCCTCCCCGAAGGTCTATGACCATGTTATCTATAAGCCGCGCGGCGCCGTAGAAGGCCGCCACAGCAATGACACCCCGTCCCTCAAAATTTTCAAGGGGCTGCAGGGTCTCATAATCTACTGCTGAGATATAATCAATGCTGTCTGGGTTTCCTGATTTAATATGGGCCTCCATGGCAGTGCGGATTATCTTCCAGGAGCGTTCTCCCTTTTGAAGCATCTCTTCTGCTTTTTGCAGCGATTCGCTTATCACCACGGCACGCTCACGTTCATCATCGGTAAGACGCTTATTTCGTGAACTCATGGCAAGACCGGATTCTTCACGGATTGTCGTGGCTATTATTATCTTTATGGGAAAGTTTAAATCTTGTACCATTTTTTCGATTGATACTGCCTGCTGTACATCCTTTTGCCCAAAGGCCGATACATCGGGCTCTACAATATTAAAAAGCTTTGCCACCACAGTAAGAACCCCGCGGAAATGCCCGGGTCGCGCCGAACCGCAGAGGTGATCGGTCATTTCTTCAATATCGATAAAGACTTTACGTTCGCCGTACATCTCTTCAGTCCCCGGAACAAAAACCAGGTCAACACCGGCGCCTTCGGCAAGGGCGAAATCACGATCAAGATCTACCGGATAGGTATCGAGATCACTCTGGTTATTAAACTGCATCGGATTGACAAAAATACTCATGACCTGGTAGTCACTGAACTTCTGGCACTCCTTCACCAGACTCAGATGTCCCTCATGAAGAAAGCCCATGGTAGGAACAAAGCCTGTTTTTTTTCCGGATTTTTTTGCCGTGTTTATCTTTTCACGGACTTCAGCAATGGTTTTTACAACTTCCATTATATGCTCCTGTTAAAATCCGGCACGACTTACACGGCCGGGGATTTTGCATATCTCTTATAACATACTATCATGATATGCCAGAAATCTGTCAATAATTTATGAAAGCATCTTTCGCGCAGAGATAATCATCATGTCACCGAGACGGAATTTCCCTGCCAAAAAGTCGGCAGCCCTTTTTCGATAAGAACCGGCACTCCCGATACCGCTGCCGTAGGTATGGTATGCGGTTACCTCAAAACCCTCCTGCTTTAAAAGACGAAAAATATTCTTTTTGCTGAAAAAACAGAGATGCTCGGGAAAATTATAAAACCGCCACGCCGCCCCCTTCAGGCGCTGAAAGTTAATGCCCCCGACACGACAGGTAGAGAGAATCAACAATCCGTCATCCGTAAGATCAGAGTGCATTTTTCTCAGAAAAAGCTCAGGGTGATGAAGGTGCTCAATGGTTGCCCAGAGGGTAATGAGATCAAAGGGCTGATCATAGCTTTGCTCCAGGTAACTTCCTTCTACTACCGAAAGTCCCGCTGCCTCTGCCGCCTCGATACAGGGCCCGGAAACATCAATACCCGCAGCATCCCAGGCGCGGTTCTGCATCATCGAAACAAAATATCCGGCGGCGCATCCTACATCGAGGGATCTTCTCATTTCCCCAAGGCCCTTCTCAAATTCATAAAATTTTAAATCCCGAAGATTGAGGCCGTATACCCGCTCGACTTCCTTCCTTACCTCATCACTGAAGTAATTATCATACCCCCGGTCTGTTCGGCTGCTGAAATAACTGCTCCCGTAATAGGCCCCTATTTCTGATTCATCGGGCCTGGGGTTTACATATTCAAGACCGCAGTCCCTGCAGCGCACAAGGGTAAAGGGGTCTCCCTGACGGGAAGGCTTATTGAATTTTTTTTGATTCCTGGCGCTTCCGCAGAGAATACAGTTTGTCTCTTCCATTTGCATTTCCTGATATTTTTTCTTAGTTTCTATCTTAATTAACGGCACATTGATAATATTCTTGCAAAATATGGCCATTTTTTTTATAATAATTTTATGTCTCAATGAGCGATTAATCGAGGAGTCCTGAATGGCGGTAGAACAATCACGTAAAATTCTTTTAATTTCAAATAATAAAGAAAAATCCGATTCATTAAAAGCAGCGCTTGCCTCAAACAACCTTACTGTCGCTGACAACCATGCTCTTCTACACCGCATTCCCGACCTTCGGGCAGAACTGCAGAATGCCTCAAGCACCACTTTTCTCAGAACAGAACTCCTGAAGTTTATCCGAGAAACAGGATTCCCTTATTTCATAGCTCTTGACTTTCGAATCGACTCAGGGCTTCCTGCAGACCTTGACCCTGACCACATGAAGATTCTCCGTACCATGCTTATTTCATATATTATTCTTGCCCGGGGAAGGGGATTTGAAAACATAAAGGGAAATTTTTTATTTCTCGGGGGCCCTGAAAAAGATGAGCTCCTTACTTCAATTAACAAAAGGCCCGTTGAAATACTCAATCTTCTTTCAACCCAGGACAAGGTGGTAAACTCTTTCATCGGTGAATTAAAACAGAACACCACTTCCTTTAACCGCCTCTTTTACATCAAGGCAATCGAAGGAAGCGCCCCCCGTGAAAAATTTGAAATTATGGCCGAATCTTATATCCAGGCTCTTTCCGCCCGGGATCAGCTGCAAAAAACTGCACAGCCGGCACGGATTATCGAAAACGGCGACCATGCTCCTGCTGAAATAGTATACCGTATCAGTGACCATGCCCTCTACCGGGATGGGAACATCCTTCCGGTAGAAACCCGTGAAGACCGGGAGCTTCTTATAAATCGTTTCTATGTTATCGGGTACTGGACGAACAAGACCCTTATGGAGGTCGCCGACAAACTGATTGCGGCCATACAGAATGGCCTTGATGAAGATATTATTTTTGAAAAGGAAGACACCATAGTGATCGACCTGTCAGAACGATGCATCCTTGACATCACAACCACGGCCAGCCTTGCCCAGATGCTCTCAAAGGAATTTCTCGAATACACTGAACTCAGGGTGGCAGTCAGCAAAAAAAATGATCAGCTCCTTGCCCAGTCAAAGGGTTACGGCCTCTTGAAAAAATCCCTTATTCATGTTTGAAAAATTTTAGTGACCGATGCTGTAGCGCACCTTTTCGGGACCCAGCATCTGCGCCAGGTCATGAACAAGCTGCTCTGAAGGCTTGATATTAAAGCAGGTATGGGCCTTTATCACCTTCTCCCGGGCGCTTTCTTCGTTGAGGTGAAAGTAAATCGGACAGTCTCCCTGGTGACGCTGAAGTGTCTGTTTCAGTGTACCAAGAAAGTTATCACTGACCCCCGGAGTATCGAGCTTAATATGTATGGCTGAAATAGCCTCGCGCCTCACCTCTTTCAGGGGCCGTACATTGTTTAGAATCATTTTTTGCGGCACGGTCCCGTCGAGTTCGATCTTTCCCGACACAACCAGGGGTGTCCCGGAAAGAAGAAGCTCTTCATGGCGGTCAAGGGTCCGGGAAAAGACAATGATTTCAAGGGTTCCTTCGAGGTCTTCGAGAATACCGATACCGTAACGCTTATTGTTCTTCTGGCTTCTTCGTATATCAAGATCATGAATTACACCGACTATTGACAACTCAGACTCCCCGTGATCGGCGGACAGCTCGGCAATGGAAAGGGAAGAATAGGCGCGGATTTCCTTTTCATAACGCGCCAGGGGGTGACCGGAGACATAGAGACCAAGAACTTCCTTTTCATAATTCAATCTTTCAGTCTCAGACCATTCCGGAACATCGAGGAGGTCAATCATAGCCTGTTCTTTCGGCGTTTCATTCATTGTAAAAAGATTGCCCTGTCCTGAGGCCTTATCCTCCTGGAGACGGCGGGCCGTATCAATAATCAATTCTACTGAAGCGTTGAGCTGAGCCCGGTTACCGTGCATTTCCTCAAAAGACCCGGACTTAAAAAGGGCCTCGAGAACACCCTTGTTCACCGTCATAAGATCAATGTTTTCGAAAAAGCTTTTCAGGTTTTCAAAACCCCCAAGCCTGTCACGGGTATCAATAATCATCTCGATAGCCTTTTCACCAAGCCCCTTGATGGCGCTGAAGCCGTAACGGATCTTTGCCCCGTCTATAGTAAAATCAAAGTTACTCTTATTAACAGAGGGGGGAAGTATCGGAATGCCGTGTCTTCGGGCGTCATTGCTGAAAAAGGGAACATCATCAGGAGAAAGAGACATTAATGCGGTCATATACTGAATCCGATAATGGGCCTTCAGGTAAGCGGTCTGATAGGTAACCAGGGCATAGGCGGCGGAGTGAGATTTATTAAATCCATACTCACCGAATTTCTTAATCATACCGTAGAGCTCTTCGGCGATTTTTATATCAACATTCTTGTCCCGGGCACCCTGTAAAAATTTCTCTTCAAGGGCATCAATGATATCCATCTTCTTTTTACCCATGGCCTTTCGAAGCTTATCCGCTTCTGGCATGGTGAAGCCCGCAATAACCTGGGAAATAAGCATAACCTGTTCCTGGTAGATAATAACACCAAGGGTATCTTTGAGAACCGGTTCAAGGGTCGGATGGAGATACTTTACCTTTTCCGGGGCCCTTTTTCTCTCTACAAAGTCATCAGCCATACCTGATCCGAGGGGACCGGGACGGTACAGGGCCACAACGGCAATAATATCATCAAAAACCGTCGGCCCCAGGCGGCGCAAAAGATTCTGCATTCCCGAACTTTCCAGCTGAAAAACACCCACCGTATCTGCGTTCCGAAGAACCTTGAAGGTTTTCTCATCGTCAAGGGGTATCTGTTCAATATCTACAACATCGCCGGTACTCTGCTTTATCAGCTTAAGGCATTTATCAATAATGGTAAGGTTCTTCAGGCCGAGAAAGTCCATTTTGACAAGTCCCGCCTGCTCAAGGGTATTCTTTTCATACTGGGAAGAAACTGACCCTTCTTTCGGTTCTTTATAAAGGGGAACGTAATCCGTCAGGGCTCCCTTGCTGATGACAACACCGGCTGCATGCTTTCCCGCTGACCTGGCAAGGCCCTCAAGCTTGAGGGATATATCAATGAGTTCTTTTTCTGTCTCTCCCGACTTATAGACACTTTGCAGATCCGGGTTGCTGTCGAGGGAACTCTGCAGGGTATTCTCTTCGATCATTTTACTGATTTCATTTGCCCGGGCAAAGGGAATATCGAGGGCACGCGCGACATCCTTGACGACCATCTTGGCCTTCATCTTATTAAAGGTAATAATCTGGCTTACCTTATCTTCACCGTACTTTGCCTTTACATAGTCAATGACCTCTTCTCGGCGATCGGCACAAAAGTCAAGGTCCATATCAGGCATTTCATTCCGGTCAGGATTCAGAAACCGCTCAAACAGAAGATCATACTTAAGGGGATCGAGGGATGTGATATTCAGGCAGTATGAAACCATGGAGCCCGCCGCGGAACCACGCCCCGGGCCCACGGGAATAGACATTTTCCGCGCTTCTTTGATAAAATCCCATACGATGAGAAAATAGCCGGAAAACTTCATATTGGTGATAACTGACAGTTCGTATTCAATCCGTTCAACAACCGCATCAGGAACAACCGAGCCGTAGATTTCTCTGGCACCAATATACACCAGATGCTTCAGGTATGTATCCAGGTTATAGTCACCGGGAACTTCAAAATTCGGTAATATGGGATTCCCGAGATCAAGCTCCAGGTCAATCATTTCAGAAATCTTATAGGTATTATAGAGGGCATCGGGATAATCACCAAAAAGCTCCATCATCTCTTCAGTTGACTTTAGATAGAAGTTATCGCTGGAAAAACGCATACGATTCGTGTCATTCATTGTTTTTCCAGTCTGGATACAGAGAAGTACCTCGTGGCAATAGGCGTCTTCACGGCTCACATAGTGAGCGTCATTGGTGGCGATGAGGGGAATATTGAGCTCTTTTGAAATTTTAATCAGTTCACTGTTAACGGTTTTCTGCTCTGGAATGCCATGATCCTGCATCTCCAGGTAAAAATTATCCTGCCCGAAGATCTCATTGAAGTGCCCCGCCAGGTCCCGCGCCTCTTTAAGCTGACCCCGCATAATCTGCCGGGGAATCTGTCCGGCCAGGCAGGCGGATCCTGCAATAATTCCTTCACTATGCTGCTCAAGGGTCTCCATGTCTATTCGCGGTTTATAATAAAATCCTTCAGTATAACCGATGGAAGAGAGTTTCAGGAGATTCTGATAGCCTTTCAGGTTCTTTGCAAGGAGAAGCAGGTGATAGGAATTCTCCTCATTGCTGTCTTTAACGGATTCTTTCAGAAAACGGGACCGGGGAGCCATGTAAAATTCTTCACCGATGATGGGTGCGATGCCCGCCCTGTGAGCCTTCTGATAAAACTCAATTGCTCCGAACATGTTGCCATGATCGGTCAAAGCAATTGCCGGCATATCAAGGTCCTGGGCCCTCTGAATCATCTTATCAACGGTAATAGCCCCGTCGAGAAGCGAATAGTCGGAGTGATTATGAAGGTGAATAAATTTCATTATACAGGGTTTCCTCTCTACTACCAGTATCGGTTTAACAGTAACGAAAAATAACAGCCGCTTCAGGGCAACTCATTTTCTGGATGGAATTCAGGAAAAAGGTTTTTTTGATCATTTTCCGGTAAATTACGTGGAGGCCTTTCAAGCAGGTCTCTCTTCTTATATATTACACCCCGGTGGGTAAAAATCCGGAGTCTCAAGAATAACCTGATTCATCTCTATATACTATGGGACATAATTTCAAGTACTAATTAATATGAAACCATATTAATTTCATCACAGAAGTTTTTAACAGAGTATAAATCAAAAATGGTCCCGCAGTTTCCAGAAAAAAGTCCCGGACCGCCTCTCAAGAAGTTTTTTATTACAGTTAGAAAAGTGAAAAAGAAGAAAAAGTGACAAAAACCCCAAAAAATACAGAAAAACAAAAAATCTGCAATAACTTCCTTGATTTTTTATGTCTTATACTTGTAAATATATTGACAAATACTCAAAACAAGCAGTATGAGTGACTACTCAATCTAAACCAATTGTTACGTCAGAGGATGGAATATGAATGAAACAAAGCGACAACTATGAACTGATTGCCAAGCGGTGCCCAAGCTGCGAATCCCTGATAATGGCACGAACCCTTGAGGTCTCTCCGGGAATCAGCAAGTATGATCACGACTATAAATGTTCAACCTGTCAGTGGACCAGTGTCGTGACCACAGACAGCCCGGGAAACAAAGCATAACAAAGCAGCATCTACAGGAGGACCGGGCCTGTTAACGGCCTCCCTCCATTTTTCGAATATTTTTTCCCGTCCCTGCAAAAGTACTAAAGTTCCCGATGGAATTCCCGATATATTAAATATCATTTTACACGTCAGACTTCCTTGCCCCATTGGCCTGAATTGCATGCTTAAGGGGCTTTTTTTTTGGGGAAGTACCGGAAAAAATCCGGGATAAGGAAGTTTAGGCCTCCCGGCCCACATCAACACAAACCAGGCAAATATCATCATCAAAAGAACTGCTTCCATGAAACATTATCAGCCGGGAAATTAATTCTTCAACAAATGCCCTGCTCTCCTGCCCCCGTATTTCACGAAAAACATCATTCAGAACGTCATCTTCAAAATAAACACTCTGGTTGTTCTTTGCCGTCGTCTCCGTTAAACCGTCGGTATAAAGAATCAGCTTGCTCTTTTCTTCAAGAACAACCCGACTGTTGCTGAATGCCTTCCCGGCCTTTTCAAGGACTTCATTGTCCATGACCGCAAGGGGGATACTTCGTGAGCCATTGACCGGATAGATAGAATCAGCGGTAATGGCAATCGGCGCGTGGTGACCCGCATTGGAAAAAAGAAGGGTTCTCTCGTCCGGGTCAAGAATTCCGTAAAAGGCGGTAATAAAATTGCCGCCGGTCTGGTTAATCAAAAGGGAGTTGAGAAAAGAAAGAAGCTCTGCCGGATCTTCCCGCCGGGGTCCCGACTGGAGAATTAAAGTTTTGACCATTGACGTTATAAATGCCGCGGGCACCCCGTGACCCGAAACATCACTGAGAAAAATACCGATTTTATTCGAGTCACGGAATTTTAAAAAATCATAGAAATCTCCCCCTACCTGCTCCATCGGCTTATACATTGATGCGATAAAGCTGTTAGGGTACGGATGGGGAATCAACTGCTCCTGTATTTGCCTGGCCAGGGTAAGCTCCCGTTCCATTACTTCGTTACGGACCTTAAAACGGTTTCTCTCCTGTTCAAGCTCCCGGGTACGCTCCTTTACCCGCCGGTCAAGGGTCTCGGAAAGCTCTTCGGCTTTCCCGAAGGCCCTTGAAAACCTGAGGGTCAGCATTATTGACTGTGCCATGACAAAAAAGACAAAACCGAGCTGTAAAACCATGATCCCGCTATAAATATGCTTCTCGATCAAAATATCATTTATTACTGCAAGAAAAAGAATTCCGAATCCTGCGAGGTTTATCAATGCCCCTTCCCGGCGGCGAAGAGCCGCAAGGATAAAGATATAAACAGTGTAGACTCCCCCGATGAGATAAAAAAACTGGTAAAATGATAAAAACTGAAAATAAATCAACGCGGGAGTAAAAAGAATAAGAAGGGAATAGGCAGCGGCGACAATCCAGGCAATCAGGGGAGCCGCTGCGTTAACTTCCTTTCTGAAAAGACGCCAGAGAAAGTGAATAAAGAGAGGGGCACCCAGGGCAACCGTAAGAAACTCTACTGTCTTGATCGCCTCCCAGGAGAGATGTGGAAAGAGAAGCGCAGCCATCATCTTGTTGGTAACCATTACCCTGATACCGATAAGCAGGGAAAATAAACCGAAAGCAAAGGCGGCCCTCTCCTTTTTTCTGACAATAAATACAAAAAAATTAAAAACACCAATAATAAGAAAAACCCCGAAAAGAAAAAATTCAAAGGCAAGACGAACCTGGTGGCCATGATGCATCCACCCTTTTTCACCAATGTGAATTTGATCATAGAGTCCCGCTTTTCCGTAATGATAATTGGACACTTCAATGACCACTTCATTGGCCCCCCTGAGGGGTTTGAAGTCAAAGAGCTCTGATTTCAAGGAGGGGAGTGAGTCCTCTTTACGCGTTGCTACCCTGCCTGCTCCACCTTTTAAAACACCATTGATCCATATCCGAAAAGAACTTCCGGGATGTCCCAGGGAGAAAGTAAGAACACCCTGGTAATCTGTTTCAAGAATAAGCCGGTAGGTGCCGTATCCTTCTACTGGATAAGTGCGTGCATCACCACGGCGCCGGTTCCAGACATCGGGTACCGGGATATATTCTTTCTTGCTCTCTTTTATCCCCTTTTTGAACATCTCAGGGGCTAGAAGCTCCCCACCGTAGAATTCCCAGTCACCACGCAAAACAAATCCATGATGGGCTCTGAGCTCATCAGCGGAAATAGATAATCTTCCTTCAAGTGCTTCTGAAGCTGTATACCGTAAACCGGTAAACTGGTCACCGGAAGAGCAGGATCCGCAAAACAGAAGACAAATCGTCAGCAGGCTGTATATTATTCTTTTCATTGTATAAAACCAGATAGCATTTTACCGTCAGGCATTTGATATGTCAATATTTTACTGAAATGCCCCTATTTTGATTGACGTCTTCAGGTCGCTTTGCACACAATGAAACCAGAACAAGTAAAAATTTCGTAACAGGATACATTGATGGTAGACACCAAACTGCTCGAAATCCTCGCCTGTCCCGCCTGCAGGGGTGACGTGGAATACGATGCAAAAAACGAAAAAATTATCTGCACAGAATGCAGCAGGAAATATCCCGTTAAAGACGGCATTCCCGTCATGCTGGTTGACGAAGCGGAACTGCCCGAAAAATAGAATATATTCTCATTGACAAATATATCTCCTCTATCTGAATAACAGAGATGTATACAAATCTGCAGAATTATTCAAAAATCAGCAGTATTTGTCAGATAACTGCCCTGAAAAGCAAAAAAATTCAAACAGAGTATAATTAAAGAAGGTTTTCCATGTTCGATTCTAAATCACCCATTGTTAAATACGTCGGCTATTTCATCATCGGATTTTTTCTGCTGATTATTATCATATCCTTCGGCATGCCTGACTTCATGTCCCGCCTCGGTCTCGACCAGAGCACCGTTGGCACGGTAAATGGAGAAAAAATTCACCGTCTCGCCTTTCTCAGGTACAAAGACCAGAGATTCCGCAATGTGAAAGACAATAAGATGGATGACTATATACTGAATAATATGATTCAGGAACTTCTCCTGCTCCAAAAGGCAAAGGGCGAAGGTTTTTCTGTCTCCGATGAGCGCATTCATAAAAGCATAAAAGAGATGGCTGCGTTTAAAGATGAAACCGGCACATACAGTCCCCAGCGCTTTGAGCTTGTTCTCAACCAGAATCACCTGAGTTTCACCGAATTCGTCTCACTTATCAAGGATGACATGACGCGCCGTGAATTTGACGCTTCGATCCGCATGGGAATAGCGGTCACTGAAGAAGATGCCATGGCTAAATATACCGCAGATAATTCAAAGTTCCAGGTTCGCTACGGCTACCTGGCAACAAGAGATTTTAAAAAACGGAATAAAAACAGTATTATTGTCACCAACGAGGAAGTTGAGGCTGAATTAAGAAAGAATCTCAAGGAGATTAAAGACCCGAAAACAGACAGAAAGAGGATAAAGACAAAACTCACCAGAAAAAAACTGGCTGACCTTGAGAACAGACTTATTGCCCAGCTCAATGCCGTATCAGCTAAAAAAGGAAGTTTTGGCGCTGCAGCAGGCCTCCTGAAGGGACAATTGAGTATGTCTGCTCAGTTCAAAGCGGGAGACCAGGTTAAAGACTCAGGAAAAAAAGGAAAATCCCTCTCTCTGCTTGCCAACTCTGCAATCTTCAGAAAACACCTGATGTCTCTCAAACCGGGACAGGTTTCCCCGGCAATTAAGACCGCAACGGGTATTTACATCTTCACACCGGTTGTCCAGACGATAGCCAAAGAGAAGCCGAAAGAGGAAGAGATGGAAAAAACACGGACAAATATCAGCTTTAATCACTACAGAACAATTTCCATGAATATCCTGAAACAGCTGAGCATGGAATCAAAAATAATAAAAAATTTAAAAACTAATTGATATTAACTGAAAATATAGTATAAAAGAAATGCTAAATTCCAAAGGAGACTGATTTTCTGATGAATATAAATGCGGAATACGTCAACCCCTTCCTTGAAGCAGCCAGCGCGGTATTCAAATCAATACTGGGCGTTGACCTCAGAAGGGGTAAGCTGGTCATAAAGGACAGCCCTGTACCGGCTATGGATATAGCCATCATTATTGGTATTACCGGCGGCGTCACCGGAGAAGTCGTCTACAGCATGGAATTCAACATGGTTAAAAAGATAGCCGATATCCTTGCCCCCGGTCTCTCAGAAGAGCAGATCAAGGGAGAATACAAGGATATTATCGGTGAACTTTCCAACATGATTACGGGAAATGCCATGAATCTCTTTGCTTCAACAGGCAAGCAGATTGATATAACGACACCGACGGTTGTTGAAGGTAAAGACTTCACCCTCACCATGATCAAGCAAACCACCCTGGGCATCAACCTCTACAGCCCCATGGGACAGCTTGAAATGAACATTGCCCTGAAATAAGCATATTTAAGATAGAAAATTCACAAAGACCCGGTTTATCCCGGGTCTTTTTTATTGCCGTCAGCTGCTCAGAGCCTCTATTGAGGCTCTGAGCAGCTTTTTTGTATTCACTGGCACACAAAAAAAGACCCGATGAAATCGCGCCTTTTTTATACGATGCAGGCTCAGAGCCCCTCAAATAAAGCTGCCTATATTTTCATTCCAGAAAAGCCGAGAAAGGCCAGTGCAAGAAGGCCGGCAGTAACAAAAGTAATGGGAAGCCCCTTTAAGTTATCAGGAATCCGTGCCAGCTCAAGGCGTTCCCGGATACCAGCCATTAAGAGCAACGCGAGGGTAAAGCCAAGGCCCGCCCCAAAGCCCTGTACCACCGACTTGAGTAAGCCGAGCTCGGCGGTGACAAATCCTGATTTAACATTGAGCAGCGCTACCCCAAAAACAGCACAGTTTGTCGTTATAAGAGGAAGAAAAATTCCCAGTGCCTGGTAGAGTGACGGCGACACCTTTTCGATAACCATTTCGACCAGCTGTACCAGTGAAGCAATAATCAGAATAAATGATATGGTCCTCAGAAACTCAAGGTTATTGGGCATCAGAATAAATTTATATACCAGGTAGGTAAAAAATGATGCCATGGACATGACAAAGATAACTGCCAGACCCATACCAAGGGCAGAGTCGAGTTTCTTTGAAACCCCGAGGAAGGGACAGAGCCCCAGCATCTGGGAAAGAACATAGTTGTTTATGAATATGGTACTGATTAAAATGCCAAAAAGGATTTTAACTTCCATCATTTCTCCTTTTTTCGGGAATTGATTGCATTCATTGCCCAGAGCATCAGGCCCAGGGTGATAAAGGCTCCCGGGGCGAGAATCATCGCCGAGGAAGGTTCCATGCCGGGAATAAGAGTCAGGCCGAAAAGTTTATTTGCACCCAGGGTTTCTCTGAAAAAGGCAAGCACAAAGAGTGTCAGTCCAAACCCGAGTCCCATGCCGAGACCGTCAAATATCGAAAGAAGAACCCCGTTTTTAGAAGCAAATTCTTCTGCCCGCCCGAGAATCATACAGTTTACAACAATGAGGGGGATAAATATCCCCAGTGAATGAAAGACTCCAGGCTGAAAGGCTTCAAGGGTTAATTCGACAACGGTAACAAATGTAGCGATTACTGTAATAAAAATCGGTATCCTTACATGAGAAGGGATGACGTCTTTAATGAGCGATACGATAACATTTGATCCCACCAGGACAAAGGTGCTGGCAAGGGTCATCCAGAGGGCATTGGAGATTGATGTTGTCACCGCCAGGGTGGGACAGAGACCGATACCGAGAATGAGAATCGGATTTTTGGCCCAGATTCCTTTTTTAAATTCCTGCCATAGACTCATATCTACCTGCTCTCCCCCGGGGAATTTTTCTGCTTCAGCTTCAGGGCCTCATCGAGAAGGGCCTTTGCTGAAGTAAGGCCCGTAATGACCGCCTTACCGGTAATGGTGGCCCCCGTAATGGCGGTGATGCTGTTTTGAGCTATTAGCTCATCTTTCAATGATGGATTCCAGTCACCCCTTTTTGCAATTTCAACAGGTTTCGTTAAAGAAAGGCCGTTGAACTGGTATTGAAACCAGGGTTGTGTTATCTCATCGGGAGGAGGAGTCTTCCCCTTCAGAAAACCGAGCAAGGTAACAGATGTCGCTATTTCTTCACAGCGGGCCCCAAGCCCGGGAGTTTCTGTCTGTTTCAGGATGGAGAGCCCCAACAGGGTCCCCTCCTCGTCTATGCCGACCATTGATTTCACGTCTCCGCTGTAACCGGGACTGGTAGCTTCAAAGGCATAGGCTTTTTTTACGCCCCCGTCTGTTTGCTTTTCGGCAATCCAGTACTGGAAGGTTTGTGTGCGAATTGTAACGGTTTCTTTTTTAGATATTTTATATCCGGGAAGCACCAGGGCAAGGGCACGGTCCTGTTTTTCCTGTGCCTGCCGCAGAATATCCGGCTTTGTTATCTTATCGATATGGGACAAAACAAGAGATGAGATAAAGGCGACAATCACCAGGACAAGTGTTGGTTTGATGATGTTAATCATGGGTGATAATCTATCCTCTCTTTCCTTTAACTTCCTTCACAAATTCTTAAATCTTATTTTTTACCAAAAACCTTCGGCTTCATAAACCGGTCAATCAGGGGAACAACTGCATTCATCAGGAGAATCGAATAGGAAACTCCCTCAGGATAGCCTCCCCAGATCCGGATCACAAAGGTTATAGCCCCGGCCCCGGCGCCAAAGAGAATCATCCCCTTTCCGGTAACCGGTGAGGTAACCATATCTGTGGCCATGAAAAAGGCCCCGAGAAAAAGCCCCCCTGACAGGACATGTGACAGGGTTACCATGTGGACTGCCGGGTATCCGATGAGACTGTAATATACATATGCCAGGGCGGCCACCGTACCGATGAAGGATACCGGTATATGCCAGGTAATAACACGCCTGACCAGCAGTATAATGCCGCCAAGAAGAAGAAAAAGGGCTGATGTTTCGCCGATACAGCCGCCGACATTGCCGAAAAAAGATGACTTGAGCATTTCAGGGCTGAAGATGAAATCCTGGAGCTGCTGCAGGGTGATACCGTAATCCTGCAACAGCTGCGGTCCTTCCTTTATTACGCCCAGGGGTGTCGCCTGGCTCAGAGCATCAAAGGCCTTTTGAGGAAGACCGATGCTGTTTTCAACAGTGCTGGCGAGAACACGATTCCCGCCGAAGGAATGCCATCCTGTGGTCATATATACCGGCCAGGAGGCAAGCATAAAGGCCCGCGCTGCAAGAGCGGGATTAAATATATTAAAGCCGAGGCCTCCAAAGAGCTGCTTCACGATAATCATGGCAAAAAATGAACCGATTGCCACCATCCAGGGAGGGGCCGCGGGGGGTACATTCATGGCAATAAGCATTCCGGTAATAACCGCTGAGCCGTCATGCACTGCAACGGGGCGTTTCATTAAAATCTGGAATAACGCTTCAGATACAATTGCCGCCCCAATTGCGATACCGTAGATGATCAATGCGGGAATGCCGAAAATATATACCGAGTAGGCCGCCGCGGGCAGCATGGCAATAACAACGGTCCACATAATCTTTATCACTGAATCATTGACACGAATATGGGGGGCGTTGGATATCGTTACCTGTCTGTTCGTTTCTTTTATTTCAGCCATTGGGCTACCGTGCCTGTTATTTCTTCTGCTTGATTCGTTCCTGGGCCAGTTTAATAAAATGACTCAGGGGCCTGTTTGCAGGACAACTAAAGGAACAGCTCCCGCACATGATACAGTCTGATGGGAAGAGATCATTTGCTATGTCAAAACGGTCATATTCTACGGCAAGTCCAAGCTCACAGGGCAGCAGTCCCATGGGACAGGCAGAAACACATTTACCGCACCTGATGCAGTCGCCATAGTCACCGATATTAACTTCCTCTTCAGAAAGGAAGAGAATCCCCGATGTACCTTTGACAACAGGAATTTCAAGGGAATGTACACTGAGCCCGCACATCGGCCCGCCAATAATAATTTTTGCCGGGTCCCCTTTTAATCCACCGCATTCATTGACAATATCCTGCAGAGTCATGCCGATCCGCACTTTATAATTTCCCGGCTTATTTATCATTGAACCGGAAACCGTAATATATCTTTCAAAAAGAGGCTTATCAAACAAAACAGCCTCACGAATAGCATAGACCGTACCTACATTCTGCACAATGACGCCCACATCCATAGGAAGGCCCCGTGAAGGAACCTCACGCTTTAGAAGGCTGTAGATCAGCTGTTTTTCAGCACCCTGGGGGTATTTTGTCCTCAGTGCTTTAACGATTATCTTTTCAGTCGGCTTGATCCGTTCAATTGCCTTTTTAAGGGCCTGTACCGAGCCGCTCTTATTATCCTCAATGCCGATTATTGCACTGCTTATACCAAGGGCCCTCATGGTAATACGAACTCCTTCGATAACTGCATCAGAAAAAGTCCTCATTAAGGTATCATCGACAGTCAGGTACGGTTCACATTCAGCACCATTAACAATGAGATGTTCAATAGTCATTTCTGGAGGGGGTGAAAGTTTTACCGATGACGGGAATGCGGCTCCCCCGAGCCCTACAATCCCGGCTTCCTTGATTTTGGCAAGGATGTCGCCGGGCTCCATGGTCTCAAAATCTGCCGGTTCTCTCTGCTGGGTAGAGGAGCCAAAAGCACCCTCAGCTTCAATAACCACTGTAGGCTGTTTATGGTATACCGTTAGTTTTTCAGATATTTCAATTACCTTTCCCGGAATGGATGCATGGACATTTGCGCTGACAAAACCGGTTGCAGTCCCTATTAATTGCCCCTCCTCCACCTGGTCGCCGACCTTAACGACAGGTCGGGCCGGCGCGCCAATGTGCTGCTGAAGGGGTATATAACAGACAGAAGGAACACTCAGGTTCGAGAATTCGTTTTCTTCTGTTATATGCTTATTTTCAGAGGGATGAATACCACCGCGAAAGGTTGAAAACATTATTATGCTTCCTTGGTTGAATAAATTTCATCCTTAATGGGAAGCTCTTTTCTCAGGTTTTTAATATAGGGAAAGAGTTCACCTGAAGGCTCATAGTATTCACACTCGTCCATAATACGACGGGCAACAGTAAAATACTTATAGAGCTTTTCCTCACCGGAACGCTTAACCCATTTTTTCTTGAGACATTTTACACGAAGAACATAACGATCCGGCTCAGATTCATACTGTCTGATAACAATACAGCTCTGACAGTTTGAGCAGAAAATCTTCTCTTTTGTCATTGAGTGACTCCTTATATTTCAGCTAAAATCAATTCAAAATTCTGCTGACGGGATCATGACACTGCCAGGTACTGGTGTGTCACCAAACCACGTCGGCCAGGATCAACATAATCTAAATTACACTAACCCCTGACTTGAGGTAATATCAAGTAAAATCGTAGAATTTTCAATAGAAAAGTATACCTAAAAACAGTCAAGACATTTTTTCGAGGGATAGATAGAGTGTGTGGGACCCCCTGCCCCCGGCTCGAGGAGTCTCGTAACTTCCCAGGAACATGGACCTCGCCACCCCCGGAGGGGGTTTTAACACTTTTGGCTTATTGACGACTGCCGACAAAAGGTCCCCCAACCGGGGATTGAGGGGGCGAATTCGGAAGAACCATAAAAAAAACAGCAACTGCAGGGTACATGGCCTGCAGTTGCTGTTAATATATGCGAAGGAGAATTGTATGACTTAATTTATCAATGAACCTTCAGAACATCCCTGAAAGCTTCCACAAAAGCCTGTTTAGGAAGTGCCCCCTGGGCCATCTGAGGCTGTTCGTCCTTTGGAATAAAAAGAATACTCGGTATACTGGTGATTCCAAAGGCTGCGGCCAGTTCCTGCTGCTGCTCTGTATTGACCTTGTAGATATTTACTTTCCCTTCATACTCGCCCTGAAGTTCCTCAAGAACCGGAGCCACCATCTTGCACGGTCCGCACCAGTCAGCATAAAAGTCAATTACCACAGGAAGGTCTCCCTGAAAATCCCAGTCTTTTTTAGTCTCAAAGTCAAAAACCTTTTCTTTAAATGATTCCTTGGTTAAATGTTCCATCGTATTCACCTCTTAATATTTTCACAAATTACTAAACATATCGCTGAACAGCAGAAATATGCTTTTCACCGGTAAGGATCAGGAAGGTATTATATTAAAATGCAAAATCCCCACATGATCATTAAGTATTTTAGAACTTTCTTAATCATATAGTACACAAATATTACTCTACCGTCAAGGGCTCAAAGGATTTTTTTGCTATTAACAACTATTTTTTATGGCAACTATTACTCTGAGGCTCTGAGCCATCGCCTTAAGGTGATGGTTCAGAGCCTCTTTTTTTTAAAAAGTTTTCATTTCAAAGCCTTCCCATTCGTTTAACAGGTACAGGATAAAAAAATAACAGGAGGCTTACGATGTCCAATCTTCCGAGAACCTGCAAACCTGACCTGACCTATCACACAAAATCACGCTGTATCGAGCTCAAGGCTCTTATGCGGCATGATTCAATGAAAGATATG
>Ga0209475_10000428_pt1 | contig 90481 bp, 93 predicted proteins | sample tdDd471_FD_187128 | JGI IMG/M metagenome (GOLD analysis project Ga0209475, IMG submission 187128) | Marine sediment microbial communities from the Atlantic coast under amendment with organic carbon and nitrate - tdDd47.1 (SPAdes)... | ecosystem: Environmental > Aquatic > Marine > Coastal >... | reverse complement strand
ACGTCGACGACGCGACGTACCAGCAGATCGTGAACGGCAAGCGTCTCAACCGACCGGTCGCGTTCGAGTACGTCGCGCTCACGGTGGAGGGCAAGAAGGTTGGCGTTATTCGGATCCCGGCGGGACAAGAGAGGCCCCTCTATCTCAAGAAGTCCTATGGCAAGGTGAAGGAGGGTGTCGTCTACGTCCGTCGCGGGAGCAGCACCGCCGAGGCGGATGCCGATGAGATTGCCGAGATGGGTCGAGCGGCAGTCCCGTCGGAGCCGACGCTGAGACTCCGTCTAATCGACCCGCTCACGAAGTCCGCGAGCGAGGCGCTCTGTCTGACCTCCACGGTGCTGCGCGAGATGCCAGAGGTAGACGAGGTCGAGCTGCCCCGGAGCTACCGATGGTTCGAGCGGACGGCGAACATGTATAGCTTGCCGAGTCCGCCCGTCGTGGCGGCGATGGCGGCGCAGAACCGGCCGAGCGCTCAGGACGTACGAGCCTACGTGCGCCAGGTCGCGTTGTTGCGCGAGGTTCGCCTGGGCATCGAGAATCTCGGGCAGATCCTGGCGCGCGACGTGCGGGTGGCGATCCGGATTCCTCACCGTGGCGGCCTACGGATTCGTGATGAGTTCCCCGAGCGGCCCCACGGCCCCATGCACTTCCCGATCTCACACTTCGTAGGGGGGCCTCAGAGCACCACCTACGTGAGTCGTGAGGACGGCGACTGGTTGCTCGAGGCGCACCTCGGGAAGATTCAGCCGAGCGCCAGCGTGTGGAGTGACCCGTTCTGGATCGGCTCGTCCGAGGAGGGCACACATGCCTTCACGGCCCGCCTCTTTGGCGACAACGTCCCTCGCGCAATCGAGTCTGAGCTGTCGATCTCGTTCAAGACGGAATCTGGCTGGCTGGAGGAGGCGGAGTCGGCCTTCTACGAGGAGGACGAGTAAGGAGCGAGGCTCTGTGATCACAGTGGCGCGGCTCCGGGACGAACGACTACGAGCAGTCCGAGAAATCCCAGCGTGCGAGGATGTGGGCCACCTTGTTGAGCTCGCCGCCCGGTACCTCCGGGGACATCCGCCCGAGCCGCTCGAGGAGCTCCAGGGGATTTCCCTCATCGGGCCACAGCTCCCCTGGATCCTGCGGGTCCTCGGGCCACGTGACGGCGTCACGCTTGTACTCGACGAGCATAACGTTGGGCGCCCGGCAGACCGAGCACAAGAAGATACCGATGAACCGATACGCGGGATTGTCCCACCCCTCTGAGCCGACGATCACGGGCCGCTTGGGCGCGGCCATCTTCAGCTCGGGGAACGCCGAGCTGAACGCGAGGCCCATCCGCGCCGTCTTCGCGCAGAGGATGCACTCGACCCTGCTGAACCACCGCCGCTTAGGCTTGCCCATGACCCTCGTCTCCTGGCCCGTTGGATACCTGAGCGCGCCAAGGTTGAGGCGCGTGAATGCTTCTTACCGAGGGTCAATCTGGAACGAAACGGCAAATCCACCTGAGTTGCATCGGAGACTCCTGCCCCGAAGCAGATCAGCCGAGATTGGTGAAGCCGAGCAGGTGAAGATCCGGTCGTTGACCGAAACGTCCTCATCCCAGACCTCGACCACGAGGTCGCTGCCCCCGATGAGCGTGGCGTTGTAGGGGCCCGAGAAGTTCGCCGAGAACGTGTCGGAGCGCGTCGTACTGGTGCCGACGATCGAACCGTTGACGAGGACCGTTACGAACAAGTCCGGGGCGCCGCCGAAGGCATCCCAGGCATCACCGGCACCGTCGGTTGTCGGGACCGAGACCGACACGTCGACGATCGAATAGAGGCGGCCAAACGCCGACTCACACCGGCCGCTGATGCAGATCGTTTCGCCGGGGCATCGGTCGGCAGAGGGGCTACAGGATCCGTCGGGACCGCCGCCGCCACCGCCTCCACCACCGCCGCCGTCTTCACAACCCGTGAGCAGCGCAATGCAAGCAAGCGCCACCACTCGAACGAGTCGACCCAAACGCTGATCCCCCATGACGTCCCGGTACCAGAGCCAGAGGTCGCTTGGCAAGCGAGGGACTCTGGGTCCCGTTCAGAGACCGATCCCCGACGCCGCATTGTCGTCGTCGAGCAGCTTGGCGTCGCGCACGTAGCGGTCGACCATGCCGCGCGACCGCCACCGCCCCTGACGCATGATCGCCCGGTCGTTCTTGCCCGCCTTCGCCGCACTCGTCGCGAGCCCGGAACGCAGTGAGTGCCCCGAGAGGTCGGCTGGGTCGAGCCCGGCCGCGAGCGCGCGGCGCTTGAGGATGCGCGCCACGTCGCGACCCCCTGAACCGCCCCGGGTTCTCCAGAGACTCGTTTCCTTGAATCATGCCGCCTTCGCGGACGAGTCCTGACGCCGATAGTAGTCCGCCTCGAACTCAGCCGGGGGCACGAAGCCCAGAGAGCCGAGGAGGCGGCGGTTGTTGAACCAGTCGACCCATTCGAGCGTGGCGATCTCGACGTCCTCGACGCCCCGCCAGGGGCCCTGCCGCCGGATGACCTCGGTCTTGAAGAGGCCGTTGATCGTCTCGGCGAGCGCGTTGTCGTAGCTGTCGCCGACGGTGCCGACCGAGCCCTCGATGCCAGCCTCGGCGAGCCTCTCGGTGTAGCGGATCGAGAGGTACTGCACGCCGCGATCGCTGTGGTGGATCAACCCCTCGGAGGGCGCCCTCGCGTGCAGCGCCTGCTCCAGCGCGTCGAGAGCGAGGTCGGTCCGCAGCGAGCGCGAGACGCGCCAGCCGACGATGCATCGGGAGAAGACGTCGACCACGAACGCGACGTAGACGAAGCCCGCCCAGGTCGCGACGTAGGTCAGGTCCGCCACCCAGAGCTGGTTCGGGCGGCTCGCTACGAACTCCCGCTGGACGAGGTCACGGGGACGCTCGGCCGCGTCGTCTGCGACGGTGGTGATCGTGAACGCCCGGCCGCGCACCGCCCCGCGGAGGCCGAGCTCGCGCATGAGCCGCTCCACCGTGCAGCGGGCCACGACGACGCCCTCGCGGTTGAGCTGCCGCCAGACCTTCTCAGCGCCGTAGACGCCGAAGTTCTCGTCCCAGACCCGCTGCACCTCCGGGCGCAGCTCGTCGTCACGCTTCGCGCGGGCCGGGCGTCGGTCCGGCTCGAGCCGTCGACGCCGGTGCTCGTAGTAGGTCGCCGGGGCGATCGGCAGCACCGCGCAGATCGGCTCGACCCCGTGCTCCTCGCGGTGCTCCTCGATGAAGTCGATCATCGCTTCGGTCGGCGGTCGAGCTCCGCCTGGGCGAAATACGCCGACGCCTTGCGCAGGATCTCGTTCGCCCGCTTCAGCTCACGGTTCTCCCGCTCGAGCTGCTTGAGCCGCTCACGCTCATCGCTCGACAGCCCAGCCCGCTTTCCCGAGTCCCGCTCGGACTGCCGCACCCACTTCCTCAGCGTCTCCGCCGAGCATCCGATCTTCGCCGCGACCGACGAGATCGCCGCCCACTGCGAGTCGTGCTCCCCCTCCGTCTCCAGCACCAGGCGAACAGCCCGCTCCCGGACCTCTTTCGAGAACCTGCTCCGTCGTCCCATCGCTCCATCCTCTCAACCAATGGAGCCTCCGGGAAACCCGGGGCGATTCACCCGCGAGCCGGCCGCCGACCTTGCCGTGACGAGAGACCGAGCGGAACAGCGCCCCTTGGCCGTGTGGGCGGCACCCCGGTCGAGTGCGAGCTCGTCTGCGTTCACGCCGCGGAGCGGCCGGCATTCACGATGGCTCTCGGAGCCCCTACTCACAGTCGCGGTAAACGGCTTGCCCCGTCGTGCGCAAGGCAGGGCTCATCCGGTGGATGAGTCGGTGGTAGAGGCTTGCTCGGATTTCCACGTCCAGCAGGTAGTCGAAGTTGAACTCGACGTTGGTGAGCCGAACCCGGTGGCGGCCGGCGGGCAGCTCGATGCGCGTTTGCGGCGTATTGCCGAGTTGGCGTCCGTCCACAGACACCATCGAATAGGGCACGGTCTGGACCCTCAGAACCCCCATCCCTGTGGGAGGAGGCTCCGTATCACTGATGTGGGACTGGGGACAGCGGCTGATGATCATGGGCTCGCCTGTGACGGTGATGACGAATTCGCGTCCTGCGTCGAACCCCGCGTCACGTTGACGTCTCCCGGCATCGCGACGCCGATGTCGCCCTGCATCATCGCTGGCGCCCACTCCCGCATCGCGGTGTCGTCCTCGTCCCGCATCAATGCCGGCGTCCACCCTCGGTCCAGCATCCAAGCGAGGGTCGTACCCGCTGTCTACAAGAGGCTCCGGAAGTCCGCCGTCCGGCAGTTCTGGCGGGGGCGGGAGACAGGAGTCGAACCACACGACCGCGGCCCCTGCACTTACAACGGCCAGAGCAAACAGAGGGACGAGCCACCGCCACCGGTGTTCCGTCCCGTTTGTCGGCGGCGAGGCGGGAGGGAGCGTCTTCGCGACCCCGCCACGGAGCGTCGCCGCGGTCCCGATGGCGAGCGCGCTGAGCGCCTGAGCGGCCTCAGTCGCCGTCGCGAACCTCGCCGAAGGCGCGCGCACGACGCACCGCGCGAACCATGCGTCGAACCCGTCCGGCACCGTCATGCCGAACTCGGCGGCGCGTACGCTCGCACGCTCGAGCGGGAGCGCCACGATTTCCCCCACGAGGGCGTGCAGATCGAACTCCTCTGCGTTTGGCGAACGCCAGTACGACTTGCCCGTCAAGAGGTAGAACGCGATCAGCCCGAGGGCGAAGACATCAGTTGCGGGTCGGACCTTTTTGCCGGGCGAGAGTTGCTCAGGAGCCGCCCAAAGTGGAGTACTCAGGGCCGTCGTCACCGTTGCCGACGTCTTGTCGGTCGCCACGAACGCCGCGATCCCGAAGTCGAGGACCTTCAGCAGCGGCGCTCCGCCCACCCGGCTTGAGCGGGCAACGAAAAGGTTTTCGGGCTTGAGATCGCGGTGGACGATGCCGAGGGCGTGAGCCCGCCCGAGGGCATGTGCTGCTTGCTCGAAGAGCGAGGCGACTTCGTCGAGCGGGAGCGGTCCGTGCTCCTCCACATGCAGCCCAAGGTCCTGTCCATCCAGCAGCTCCATGGCGAGCCACGGCACGCCGTGATCCTCATCGAACCCGGCCTCCACAACCTCGACAACGTGCTCACTCTTGATGCGGGCACCGACGCGTGCCTCGTCCAAAAAGCGCCGCCGGCTCTTCTTGTCGGCGACAAGCCCTGCCTTCATGACTTTCAGAGCGCGCAGTCGGCCGGTGCTCAGCTGCTCGGCCACGTAGACCGCACCCATCCCGCCCTCTTCGAGTGCCCGGACGACCCGAAATCCACCTAGGACCGTTCCAGCTCCGATCGCCACGACCTTGGCTACCCGACGACCACGTGTCGGCACAAGGGGGCGTTGGCGGGTGGCGCGTGGGGTCGTCGGGCATGTCCACACACCTTGAGGTCGGTCCATGCCCGCCACGGGCTGTCAGATTCTCCCCATATGGAAGAGGCTGTGCGGCAGACCCTCCTGGGCGAAAGTGCCGCCGAGACTGCTCGGCGTCTCGGAGTCGACAGGAGCACTCTTCGTAATCGAACTCGGGCGATGCGGCGGCGATTGCAGGGGCGTCTCTGGCGCGATCTGGGACTCGACATTGAGGCGGTCAGGCGTCTGCTGGGGTAGAGCCGACGGGCGCGCTAGAACTCGATCTCGACCTCGGCGGTTGTGTAGAAGAAGCACGGTGCGACGAGGCGATCGTCGCTCACGAAGAACCCGAAGCCCGAGACCTCGCAGTCCTGCGCGCGCGCCTCGGGCGGGCCGAAGTCTCCTTCGGGCTCGCAGAAGCGCGATCGGACTATCCGGGCATTCGACGCCCGAAGTCCTGGCACATCCCATTGCGCGACTCGGCTCGTACCGTTCGACGAGAGTTCGCACGTGCCGGTGAGCACGACCGATGGCGGACGGCTTGCGTCGAGTTCAGGTTCAGCGTCTCGCGACGAGGCGTCGGCACGCGCGGCGGCATCGCGGAGCATTTCTCCAGCGTCGACGGCGGCGTCCCCGAGCGTCGAGAGCCCATTGTCGCCGCAGGAGAGGACCACGAGGATCGTCGCCGCGACGACCAAGAAACGTGTGTGTCGGTTCATGGCTCGACTCTACGTCGTGCCGGCCGCGGCGCGCGCCCCTGCGGGCCCTCATGCGCCAGAGACGGCCTTGGAGCATGGCCCCGGCCTCGGAGCTGGCCGACGAGGCGGCCGAGCCGGCCGGCGCCGGTGGCTGGAGTGCGAGCGCCGGTCGGTCTTACCGGGCTAAGGGTCAGTCAATCTGGTATGAGACGGAGAAGGGAGTCCCCGTTCAGAGCCCAATCCCCGACGCCGCGTTGTCGTCGTCGAGCAGCTTGGCGTCGCGCACGTAGCGGTCGACCATGCCGCGCGACCGCCACCGCCCCTGGCGCATGATCGCCCGGTCGTTCTTGCCCGCCTTCGCGGCGCTCGTCGCGAGCCCTGAGCGCAGCGAGTGCCCCGAGAGGTCGGCCGGATCGAGCCCGGCCGCGAGCGCGCGACGCTTGAGGATGCGCGCCACGTCGCGACCCGCGAGCCGGCCGCCGACCTTGCCGTGACGAGAGACCGAGCGGAACAGCGCCCCTTGGCCGTGCATGGCGTCCTCGAGCCACGCGCGCGTGGAGCGGACGGGGCACGTGGCGGGGTCGGAGCCGAACGGGATCCCAACGACGACGCCGGCGCCGTCCTGGTCGGTCTTGCTGCGGCGCACGAGCACCTCGACGCCATCGCCCGTGAACCGCAGGTCCTCGACGTCGAGGGCGACGAGCTCGCTGCGGCGGAAGGCGCCCGCGAAGCCGACGGTCAGCAGCGCGCGGTCCCGGCGCGCGATGCGGCTCTCCTCGAGCGGGGCGACCAGCTCGCGCAGGCGCTCGACGACCAGCGGATCGACGCGCCGCGGTGCGACGCCGAGCTGACGCCGGATCCCCTTCCACACCTCGCGGACGGCCGGCGCCTTGCGCGGGGAGGGGTGCCCGGCGACCCGGTGCGCCTCGCTGATCGCCGCCAGGGCCTGCCCCAGCGTGGCGACGGCGCCCCCCGCGTTCGCCCAGGCGGTCAGGTAGAGGGCCACGGTTGTCGGCTGCGCCGGACACACCGCGAAGCCGCGCTCGTCGCACCACGCCTCGAAGCGCGCCCACTGGTAGCGGTACGCGTCGCGCGTGCGCTCGGCGCGCGCGGCCGTCGCGTAGGCGCGCGCGTCCTCGAGGAGCTCGGGGTCGACCTCCACCAGCGCGTCGGCGTGGTCGTCGTCGACGAGGGCCAGCTCGGCGGCCGCGTCGTCGGCAGGCGCGTCGTCGTCGGCCCGTGCCTGGGGCTCGGAGGACCGTTCGGGGGTGCGTGCGTCCATGCACCGAAGGGTCGCCCGGGCGCCCCGAACCGGTCCATTTCTGGTGTCCGCTAAGTGGGGGTTAGCGGACACCAGACGTTGGACGGGCGAGGGCTCGTCCCAAGCTCGATTCCGTACAGCGTCGACCGAGCCCCGCTGGGCTGGCATCCTGGGGAGATGAGCTACTCGAACGGAGGACGGCCCGGCGGTGCCCAAGGTGGCTACGTGTCACGACCCGAGGTCACCGTCGTCGTGGAGGAGTTCGCCGCCTGGCGCGTGGCTGTGGCGCCTCGGCGGCCTTCCGACCCATCGCCGTCTACCGCGGTCTGGCATGACGAGGCCGATCGGGACAACTGGACCTTAAGTCATCGACGAACCGACGCTCCGAAGCGATCCGGCCATCGTTCGTCAGCAGCTCGAGGAAGTCATCCTCAGCGAGGGGCACGGGGTGACTCCCACTGAGGCCCAGTACATTGGCTTGATGCAGAGGCTTCGGGATTGGGTTCGGGTGCGCAACTGATCTCTGTCGACGGCGAGGACCTCTACCAGGGGGTTGCTATTCTCCGAGGAGCAGGCCGAGTTCCGCCACGCGTACGCCATCCAGTCGTACGGTCACGACAGCGCGCCCGGGGGCTACGACGACGATGCGTTGACGGAGCGCGATGATGCGGAGGAGCAGAGCGTTCGACGGCGGAAACCCGTACGACTCTTCTGCTGCGCCCACCCAGGGAAGATCGAGCTCGGCTGAGATCTCGAACTCGCGTCGTTCGTCGAGCTGCACTTCCGCCATCACACAGAGGTCGACTCGGTGGTGCCCGCGCGCATCGGCGTCGCCGCAAGGGATGTCGTCGAACGCCACGCGGCGCGGGAGATCGGGAGCGAATTCACGCTGGTCGTGCTTGGGCACGCGCGCCCAGTGCATCCGTACGTCGATCTCCGGCACAGGGGTAGTTCGTCGCGGCACAGACGCCATTGCTAGCGAAGTCGCGTTGTAGCTCGAATCTTCTCTCCTGATTCAAGTGTGATAGTTGCAGTCACTTCGATACCCGGACAGCCACCGTTGTACAGCTCAATGAGTCCCTTGACTCGGCTCACGTTTCGGCGTCGTTTCTCAAAGTCCAGCGTGTTGATTCCGGAGGAAATGGCGCTCGACTCGAGCTTGATGCTCTTGCACTTGACACGCTTACGGCCACGGCGGTCGCGAGCTGCCCAGCCGTAGAGGCGATATTTTGCGTAGATGAATGCACACTCGCGCTTGACTTCCACGTGTGCATAGATGGTCGTTGGCACGAGATGAGCCGAAACGTCTTCGCCGTGGTCGCTTTCTGCCGTGGCTGAACTCGACCAGTTGGTCGTTTCCTTAGACGTGCCCAATACAGACTTCAGGACATTTGGGTCTGCGGACGACAGTGTCTCTCGAAGTTCGTCTTCGGATATTCCCATAGTGGAGGCACTACCGCAGGATGCACCCATCTGGCAAGGTCGGTCGGTGTCTGGCGAAGCTGTGCTGTGGCTGATGATCTCCCTCTAGAAGAGGCCACCAGGAAGTCGTGCGTAGACTCCACGACCCGTGATTGCCTGAAGGAACCGCTGCGGGAGCACACGCTCGGCGACGTCGAGGAAGACCTCGGTGATCGTTCGGAAGTGGTCGAGGTCGCCCTCCTGAACGCGGCGCCAGACGCTGGGGCGGTAGCGGACGAGGATCGACAGGGCGTAGAGCAGAACGAATGCGAGGAGGCGAAATTCGCGGACGCTTCCAAACAGTGGTTCGATGAGGGCACCCCGCCGTCTTTCGGAGCTTACGTGGAGCGGGAGTGCCTCGTGCCAGAACTGGTGTTCGGGATGCCGTACGAGGGCACGAAACTCCCTCGGTCTGTCAGAGACGAGTGAGAGTTGCTCTAATCCGCAGTCGAGCCGCCTCGGTAGTTCGGGGTCGAGCCGTCCCCTGGCGGGCTGGAGGCGAATGTACGTAGCCCTAGGGAGTTGCACCGGAGGGCCCAGTGAGACCCTCTGTGGGTTGGCTTTGTCATCGAGCCGGGGGCTCATCCAGTGAGGGGGGGTGTCGGGGAACACTTCCTCGAAGAGCTCGTCCAGCTCGGGGAAACGGCCGAACAGTTCCGCAACGTTGGCGCAGGGTGTGTTGGCACCAAGGTCGTCAAGTCTCTTGGGTGGTTTCTGGCTCCAGAAGTTGTTTCGGGGAAGGCCGAGCACTTTGAGCCAGCTCGCGAAGAAGCCCGACTGCTTCGGAACGATGATGAGATCATCAAAGCCGTTGGTGGGTCCCTCGATTGTGATGAGTCCGTGTGCCTTCTTCGTGGCCTCTTCGATCGAGTGCATGTCCTTCTTGGTCGACTCGAGTCGAGCGAGCATTTCCGCCGACGCAAGCGCGAGGACGCCGTAGTACATGTTCAGAATTCGCTGGCTGAGCGACACCGATCTCAGGGAGCCGAAATAGTCATTCGCCGTTCGCACCGTGTACGCCACGCCCGAGGCTCGGCTGTCTATTTCGGGGTCAGGCAATATGGTTTCCTCGGCCTCTCCCCTTCGCACGAGCATCCGTCGAGCGAGAGTGACGCTCTCCAAGGAGCGCAGCCGTGACCATATGTGCTGGAGAGGTTGCTCGGACTCGATGCGCATCTCGCGGGAAGGGTCACCATGCGTGTCGACTCCTAGAAGGTCGGCGAGGGCGTCGGGCCCGCCGTTGGTCGTCGCGGGCGGATTCTTCTCTTGTGGCTCACGCATCCATGCAAGGAGGCGAGTCAGTGGTTCAAGTTCAGCCCGGGCAGCAGCCTCCCGTTTGTGAGCCTCGTCGTTCCACTGAATGAGCCGTGTTGGAAACTCAGCCAGTAGTTCAACCGGGGTTGAGATTCCATAGGAGGCTCATCCGGGAAGTGCGTGGGTCGTCCGATGCTCGGGGTAGAGATCGAGCCCGCCGCAGCGGAAGAAGATCGCCGTCTGGAAGTGCGCCTGGTTTCGGAACCCGCGCGCGGTCCGCTTGATGGTCTGGACGACGCTGTTGATGCCCTCGACTGCGGCGTTCGTGATGCGGTGGCCGAAGTACGTGAGGATGTTCGGTAGGCGGGTGCGGACCATCTTCGCGACCTTCACGACCGGCTCGAGGCGGCTGCGAGTCGCCCAGTCGTTCCAGCGCTTCCAGTACCAGTAGCCGTCAACGTGGCTTTCGTTCTCCCAGAGCCCACGGAGCTGCTCCTTGATGGCCCACGCCTTGGCCGTTTTCAGGTTGCTCTCGCGGAGCTCCTCGAAGCGATCGGCGTGCTTTTCCGGGACGTTCTCCTCGGCGTAGAGCCACAGGTGCTTGGTCTTCTTGAGCGTGTCGAGCCCCCACTCGGAGCGGAACCGGTGCTCAGCGCGGCGGACTCTGTCCACCGCGTCGTTCATGTGCATCATGATGTGGAAGCGGTCGAACACGATCTTCGACGCGCCCTCGGGGAGCTTGTCCTTCGTCGAGGCGATGAAGGGCTCCCACATGTCCATGGCGACCGCCTCGATCCCCTGCCGTTGCTCGGGCTCGAGGCCATCGAAGAACCCGTCGAGGCTGGCCTTCTTGCGTCCCTCGGCGACGTACTCGACGGTGCCCTCCTCCAGGTCGCACACCAGCGTCATGTAGCGCTGTCCTTTGCGGGTCGACTTCTCGTCGACGCCGATCAGCCGCAGCGGCTTTCGCTCCTTGCGCGACTGGCCTCGGACCACCGCTCGCTCCATCACGTGGAACACCTCGTCCCAGCTGAGGCCGAGGATGCGGGCGGCCGACGTGATGCTCGTCTCCCTGAGCACGTCGATGGCGAGCCGCTCGAACAGCAGCGTGAAGCGCGAATGGGGCTCCGCCCAGGGCAAGCGTGCTTGCTTCACTCCGTGCTCATCGCACCGCACGCGGGGCGGCCGGCAGTGCAGAAACGTACGGAACTGGCAGCTATCCAGGTGCCGCCACGAGCGCTCCTCGCTGTGGTCGTAGACGCCGCACGCGGTCCCGCACTCCGGACACGCGAATCGTTCGCCACGGCCGTGCTCGGCCCAGACGTCGACGCGGCCGTCCTCGACGTCGAGCTCCACACGCGTGACCTTCCACGGGTCGCTCAGCCCCAGGAGGTGTTTGTACAGGTCGGTGTCTCGCACGCCCCTGAGCGTCCACCGCGGCGCCCCTCAGCTCAAGCGCGACCCACGGAAATCCCGGAAGAGCCCCATAGGAATGCTCCTTCACGTGGAAGAGATTCTCAACGTAGATGATCTCGACGCGTGAATCTAAAAGGCGATACTGCTCGTTTCCTATCGAGCCTGTTGAAAGGACGCCTATGTGTAGAGTGATGTCCGCTCTTTTGGCTTCCAGGATGACGTATCGGTTGGGGTCGTTCTCGTAGGTGATTCGGGTGGACCACCCATGCTCCTGGAGTCCGCGCTCGATGAGCTCGCGGCGGCGCTTGGTTTGGCTGAGCGCATCTCCCATCACGTTCGCCCCCGAGGCTACCGATCCTGGAGTCCGGAGACCCTTTGCGTCAACGAGAGACAGCCCTCAGAACGACACGTGCCCCGACGTTCGAGACGACCACGTTTTCTCCATCGTGCAGAGAGGTCACGGTCGCCTGGCCCGCCGGATCGTGCGCCGCCACGTCGATATCGGTGAAGCGGACGACCAGCGGGTGCTCGGTGCTGACGGAGACCAGTCGGCCAAGGGGCGCGTCTGTGAAGTCCATCGTGTACGTGTTCCGGCGAGCGGTGACGCGCCTCAGCACCTGCCCGTCCTGAATGAACGTCACCTGCATGTCGGGGGCGCCGCCGAAGGCGTCCCAGGCGGCGCCGCTGGGCTTGCGAGCTGGGAAGCTGAGCCGTGTGACTTGGATCTCGTAGCGGGCCTGTCCCTGACGGGGAGGAGACTCGCTTTGCTCGGCGAGCGAGGTGGGCCGGAGCGCCTCGAGCTCGATGAGGATGGGTACGGCTCGCTCGTCGGACGTGAAGTGCTCAAGGATCTCGTCTGGTGTGTCGGCCGCCATCGCCTGGAGTCGGTCGCCTCGGGGGTGGAGCCCCAGCGTGTATCCCTCGGTCTGGGTGGACTGGGACGTGGAGCTTCCCCCTCCCCCATAGGCGAGGATGCGGACGTCGGCCTCGACGGAGCGGCGGGTGCCAGTGATTCGCAGCTCGAACATGCGTCCGAAGTACACGCGCGAGACGTAGTAGGCGGCGCCTCGTGGCAGTTGTTCAGGAGCGGGGGCCCGTAGGTCGCGAGGTGTTTGCAGCACGCGCTCGAGCGAAATGGCTCGGATGTACCCGACCGACTGTGAGCTGCCGGTGGCGCCCGAAGCACCGATTCCCCAGAGCCTGGCGTTTGCGCGAAGCTCGGCTTGGGAAGCGCTCTGTCGCACCTCTCGGTAGGTACGTACTTCGGGGACGCTTTCACCGGCGCCGGTCGGTACGACCGATTCGCGGAGTGGTCGCATGTTGGCGTCGTAGAGGAGCCCGAGCGTCCGCTCCGTCGTCCCCGGCGGCGCGACCATCATCACCGAGTCTTGGGCGACCGTCGCGGCCGGCGTCGCCCAGACCATCACGAGCGCGAAGACGCTCAACCTCTGTCGCATTGCCCCCCCGATCTTGCTGGGTGGCTGTAGCACGCCTCGGGCTCCGGCGTTGGGCGAAGCGAAGCATTCAGATGCCCCGCGGGCAGCCGACGGATCGAACGTGATCTATTTAACTTGCCCCCGACCCATGCCAGAACAGAGACATGGAAAGCGTCAGTCCGCGCCCGATCAACACGTCCGTGTGGACGATGCAGAGTCGGACCACGTTGCACAGCGTCGACCCGGAGCGGAACCGCTTCCGGTTCTTCGTCGTCGAGCTCTGGGCGCCGCCGGTCGGCACGGGCGCTGCGGTGCGCAAGCGCTGGGGGCGGATCGGGACCGAGGGGCGTTCCGAGACCCTCTACTTCGACGAACTCGCGGGTGCGCAGCACTACGCGGAGGTCCTGCTCCGTCGCCGTCGCAAGCGGGGCTACGTCGAGGTGGCCCCGTCGAGCTGGGCGCTGCTCGAGCTCGAGGCCGAGACCGAGGCGCGTCTGCAGAAGATCCGTCGCCGTCTCTTGAGCGCGCGCGACGCCGAGCGCGTACAGATCGGCGAGCCGTCGACGGCGACCGAGCCGGCCCAGTTGGTGCTCGAGCTGGCCGGGTAGCGCGACCGCTGAGGCGCCCTCCCCCGCCCGAAGCAGCCGAATTCGGCCCGACCGAGCCCGGTGGGATGGCCCTCTCGCGCGATTCTCGGCCGTTGGCCCGGGTCCGAGGCCAACTTTCGCGCGAGACGGACCGCTAATCCGGGGCTCCTGTCGCTCGACACTCGGTAACTGGCCTGCGATGACGCTCGCGTGCCCGACGACACGCGCGCGCACGAGGACCTCGTCGACGAACTGAGGCGCACCAACCCCAAGGGCCGACTCTGGGAGGCCTGCGCCGCGCGCGCCCTGTCGGCGCCGACGATCCAACACGGCTGGTCGGCCGACCGCCACCGCGTCGAGATGGAGCTGGCCTACGGACCGTGGGAGCTGCGCAGCGGCCAGCACTGGGGCGACTCGCGCAAGGTCGCCGAGCAGCTCGCGGCCCAGGCGCTGCTCGACGAGCTCACCGCGCTCGAGCGCGACGAGCCGTCGCTGCGCACGGCCGGCGCCGCGGCGGCCCACGACGACGTGTTCGAGGTAACCGAGGACGACGTCGCACGCCTGCGCCAGAGCAACCCCAAGGGCCAGGTCTACGAGTGGTGCCAGCGACAGCGCCCACCGGTGCGCCGCCCGAAGTTCGAGATGCGCAAGGTGGCGGGCGGCGTGCAGTGGGTCCGCGGTCGGCTCGACACGCTCGAGCTGGTGAGCCCGTGGTTCGCGGGCGGGCGCCGCAAGGACGGTGAGCAGGCCGCGGCCGAGGCGCTGCTGCAGCTGCTGCCGGCGAGCGAGGGCGCGGCCGACGTCGACGCGATCGCGACCGCGAACCCCCGCACGCGGCTCAACGACCTCGTGTTGCACGGGCCGTTGAGCGAGTGCGAGGTCGAAGTGATCGATCAGCAGGGTCCCGCGCACGAACGAGTGTTCACGGCGCGGGGGTGGGCGCGGTTCGCCGACGGGCGACGGGTGCAAGGCGGCGCCGCGGAGGGCTCCAGTAAGCGCGCGGCGATCACCGCCGCGGCCCGCGCCCTGCTCGAGCTCGTCGATGAGTCGTAGCGCCGGCACAGCGTGCGGAGTGGAGCGGTAGACGGGCGCTGGTGTCGCACGACACTGGCGTCCGTTCGTATTTTCTGCTCTCGTTCTGTGTCTGGGGCCTTCTGACCCCGCACGAGATGGTGATACGGCCAAAATACGGGGGAAATGCCGAATTCCGACTTTTTCTGAATAACTCTGTTTCGGCGGCCGTCTTACCCACGAATCGCGAGATTCACGAGGCACATCGCCTCAGCGCCCCCGGCGCTTTCCGGGATTCGGGAATTACCTATGTCCGCCAACGTTCAGAGCATGTTTTCCGTCCGTCAGACCCCTTGGCACCGCTTCGGGGCTGTGCTGGACGAAGCCCCCAGCGTGCACGACGCGATCGGCCTCGCGGGCCTGGACTGGACCGTCGAGCGCGTGAGCCTCGCCGATCTCGACGTCCCCGGCTTGCAGTTCGGGCCGGACCATTCGGCCATCGTCCGCACCGATACGCGCGACGTGTTGGGCATCGTCGGCAGCCGCTACACGCCGGTTCAGAACGCCGAGAAGTTCCGGTTCTTCGATCCCATCGTCAGCTCCGGTCGCGCGACGCTGGAGACGGCTGGCGCGCTCGGTCGCGGTGAGAGGGTCTGGGTCCTCGCGAAGAGCATCACGGCCGAAGTGGTGCCGGGCGATCCGGTCGAGAGCTATCTGCTTCTCGCGGGCTCGCACGACGGGACGTCGGCGATCACGGTGCTCCCCACGGGTGTCCGCGTGGTCTGCCAGAACACCCTCGGGATGGCGCTGCGCGAGAAGGGTTCGCGGCTGACCATCCGGCACACGCGCAGCGCGCCCAAGCGGTTGGAGGATGCCGGGCGCGTGATGGCCGAGACGGAGGCCGCGTTCGGCGAGACGATCGAGCGCTTCAAGTTCCTGGCCTCGCGCCGCATCGATCCGAAGGCGTACGCCAAGGCGCTGGTGCCGGACGCTCCGGAGGGCACGAACAACACGCGCCGCGAGAACGCCCGCGAAGCGATTCTCAAGAGCTACGAAGTCGGCCCGGGGGCGGACAAGGCCCGTGGCTCCGCGTGGGCTGCGTACAACGCGGCCACGCACTGGATCAGCCACGAGCGACCGAGCGACAACGCCAGCGCCGAGGACACGGCGCGCGCGACGTGGCTGCCGCAGGGCTCGGGGACGCAGCTGCGCGAGCGGGCGTTCAAGATCGCGATCGAGATGGCGGACGGCTCGACGGAGCACGTCACCGCGACGGAGGCCGTTTCGATGGTCGACGATCCCGCGGAGATGCAGCGGCAGATCGGCCGCTCGCTCATGGCCGAAATGCTGGGGGCCTGAGCGATGGATCCGACGGCATGCGTCCGGCGCTTCCTGAGCGCCATCGACGACGGCGACACGGAAGAGGCGCGCGACGCCGCGACCGATCTCGTGTTCTGGCTCACGCGTGGCGGGTTCGCCCCGGAGCTGACCCCCGATGAGCATCGGCAGCTGTGGCACGCGGTGAGCGAGTTGGCCCACAAGGTGCTCGCTTGGGAGCGCGCGGAGCTGTGACGCCCGCCGCCGCAGCGACGGCCTAGCGGCCCGCTGCGGCGGCCTCTCGCGCGACGTGCCCGGCCCGCGCGGTCGGGACGTCCCGCGGGGCGCTCAGACGTGACGTGACGCGTCGAGCGTCCCGCGGGGCGAGGTGCGCCCTGGGGAGGTCTCAGATGAGTACGGAAGACGATCGGCGCTGCGCGAACGCAGCGCTTCGGGCGGCCCGCGAGCTGGAGTTGCCGGCGTGGCTAGAGAGCTACGCGGGCGCCAGCGCGGCGGATGTGGCTCGCGAGCTTGTGGCGACGGTGGAAGCAACGGGCGGCGTGCGCGCCGTCGATTGCGACGACGGAACGCAAGCGCTGTCGCCCGTCGGCGCTCCCGGCTGGCACGATCTCGGATGCGCGTACTTTGCGGCGTGCGTCGCGCTCGATCGCGCTCCGGAGATCGCCTCCGAGGACGAGCACACGAAGGCCGCGCTTGGCGTGCTCCGGACCGCCGGCTGGTACCGCGAGCACGACTGCGGTGGCGTCTACCGTTGGCGTCGCGATCGCGCTGACGGTCGCGTTCTGCTCGCGACCGATGAGACCTGCGGCCCGGACCTGAGCTGCGGTGCGGTCTTCGTCGGCGTCTACACCAGCGAAGCCGCGATCGAGCGCTCCGACTACCTCGACGGAACGGGTTTCGCGGACCTCTCGGCGTTCGCGTTCGCGGTGGCCTTGGGCGGCCCCTGAGCGGCTGCGCGGGCGGCCCGGCCGGTGTGCCGGTCGGGCCGTCCCGCGGGGCGCTCAGGCACGCCGTCTGAGCGTCCCGCGGGGCGACGAACGCCCCGCGACGAACGGAGGATTCGATGTCTGTACTCATGTGCTCGGACGATCACTTGAAGGCGATCGCGATCGTGGCGATGGCGTCTGCGCAGGGCGATGGGGTCCACGGTCTGCGGCGGGCGCTGCGCGAGATGGAGTGTCGCGCGGTGGAGCACGAAGCGGCGATCGCGTCGGGCGACATGCTCGCCGCTTCGGTGCTCGAAACGCGCCGGACGGAGCTGCGGGCGATCCGCGTGCTGTGGAACGCCAACCGCGATGCCTTCGCGGCGCGCTACCGGGGCGAGGAGCCCGAAGGCGACAAGCCGACGATCACCGCAGCCGACTTCAAGCGCCTGGCCAGCCATCTCACCGATCCGGTGACCGTGCTCAAGCTGACGGCCCGCTACGAGTACCAGGCGTGCGAGGCGCCCGATTGGGCGACGAGCACCGCGCGCGACCACTGCGACGCCGCCAAAGCGATCGCCGGCTACTGCCTGCCGGGCTGGGAGTCTCGCCCCGCGTTCCTCTGAGCCGCGCCCCGCGCTCGGTCGCCGTTGCGGCGGCGATCGAGCCCTCGCGCTCGCGGCTCGGACCCTCGGGTTGAGCCGCGAGCGCGGGGCCGACGGCCCGCGCGAAAGGGAGGCAGAGAATGAACGACGACAACGCGGCCGACGCGCCGCGAACGGTCCACGTGTGCCCGGGCTGCGGCTCGCGCGACGTGCACATCACCGCCTGGATCGACTGCAACACGAGTCGGGTGCTCGGCGACGAAGGGCCGCTCGACGTGGATCTCGTGGGCGGCTCCTGGTGCCCGGTGTGCGAGAGCGACGATCAGGGACTGACGCAGGTCCCGTACTGCGAAGACTGCGACGGCAAGGGCTGGGAAGTCTTCGAGTGCGGCTTCGTGCACGTGGTCCAGCGGTGCGACACGTGCGCTCGGCTGGACAGCGACGACGCCGCTGCCGGGGTCGCGTTCGGCGCGGGTCTCGTGCTCGCGCCCTCGGGGGAGGTGACGCCGGCCGATGAGAGCGAGTGGCGGGCGCGCTACCCGGTGATCTGCCCCGGGGCTTCGTCGTGAGCCGGCGCGAGACGGAGCACCAGCGCCGCCGGCGCGAGCGCGCGGAGCGAAAGGCTGCGCGCCTGCGGAGCGAAGCGGAGCGGCATCACGCCGCGGCGCGCGCCGAGATCGAGCACATCCCGCCGGGGCAGCCGATCCTCGTCGGCCATCACTCGGAGCGCGCGCACCGCCGCGCGATCGAGCGCCACGACGCGAAGATGCGCCGCGCGGTGTCGACCGCGGAGGATGCGCGCGGGGCCGAGTGGACCGCGCGCGGCGCCGGCCGCGCGATCCTGAGCGACGACCTCGAAGCGCTCGACGCGTTGCGGGGCCGGCTCGCCGAGCTCGAGGACGCGCGCGAGCTGAGCAAGGCGATCAACCGCGCCTATCGCAAGGGCGGGATCGCGGCCGTCGCGGAGGTGTCCGGCGTGACGCCGGGTGCGCTCGCGGCGGCGAAGCGGACGATGGAGCTGGCGCCGTGGCTGTCGGTGCCGATGGACGTGCGGAACCTCGGCGCGAACATCCGGCGCGTCCGTCGGCGGATCGCCGGGCTGGAAGCGGCGGCCGAGCGCGAGCCGGCCGAGTCGATCGTGGGCGACGGGTTCGAGATCGAGGAAGACCCCGACGCCAACCGGATCCGGTTCCGGTTCGACGTACGCCCCGACCGCGACGCGATCGCGGCGATGAAGCGCGCGGGGTTTCGGTGGAGTCGCAAACACGGTGCCTGGCAGTGCCATCTCAACGACAACGGCCGGCGCGCAGCCCGGCGCATGGCGGCCGAGCTGTTCGGCTGGGCCGAGGACGCGGAGGGCTCGCGATGACCGAGCGCACGCGTGGGTACGTGAAGGTGGCCGCCACGGGCCGCGCGCGGTTCTTCCGGCCGTGCGCGGGCCGATGGACCGGCGGCAGTGTCGAGGTCTCGGTGACGGCCGCGCCGGGCTGGTACCGGGCGGTGTGCGAGTTCACCGACTCGGGGCCGTTCGTCGAGCTGGGCCGGTGCGTCGATCCGGTCGCTGAGGCGTACCGGCTGAACGATCTCGGCGCGCAGACGTCGCGGGCGCGCACGCGCAAGCCCGGCGTGGCCGGCTACCAGCACATGGAGGACATGGCGAACGCCGCGCTCGACGCGCGGCGGCAGGCGCAACGCCACTTCGCGCGCGTGTTGCTCTCGGACGGCGCTGCTAGCCGACGCCGCGATCCATCGGCCTGACCGGGGCAGCCCGGCCGTTGGGTCGGGCCGTTCCGGCGGGCGCTCCGCACGCGCGGAGCGTCGGCCGGGGCGAGGACGCCCCGGAAAGGACCGACGATGAACGACGACGACTCTCAGTGCCGGGCGTGGGCGGTGCTCGCGCAGCTGGCGCTCAACACCCTCGGCACCTACCGTGCCGATGTCCGCGGTGAGAACCCGAGGACCCATCTGGCACTCCAAGCGGTCGGCCAGCTCGGCGGGCTCCACACGGCGGGCCGCATCGTGGCGCGCGCCTTCGGCATCTCGCACGGCGCGATCGAGGAGCGGCTTGGGTGGGCGCTGTCGCTGCTGCCGGTGCAGGGCGCTCAGCTCATGAGCGAGACCGACCCGGGCGACCGCTTCCAGGCGTTGCGGGCGATGGGTCTACGCGCCCTCGACGGCGGGGAAGCGGGCTCATGATCACGCCCGTCGTGCAGCGCTGGACGCACGGGCGCGGCAGCTACCGCGTGGCGGGCGAGCCGATCGAGACCCGGCGCTACGAGGTCGCCTCGATCGCGGATGACCGCACGGCCAAGGCGTTCGTGGTCGCGCACCACTACTCAGGCACCTACCCCGCCGCGCGATTCCGGTTCGGGCTGTACCGCGGCCACGAGCTTGTCGGGGTCGCCGTGTTCAGCGTCCCCGCCAACCCGCGCTCGCTCGCGGTGCTTCCGGGCGCCGCGGCGGACAGCGTCGAGCTGGGGCGCTTCGTCCTCGTCGACGACGTCCCGGCGAACGGCGAGAGCTGGTTCCTCGGCCGCTGCTTCGCGCAGCTGCGGCGCGAGGGGCTGGCCGGCGTGGTCTCGTTCTCCGACCCGGCGCCGCGGACCGACGTGGCCGGGTGCGTGGTGTTCGGCGGACACCTGGGCACCATCTACCAGGCCCACAACGCCGCCTACCTCGGGCGCTCGCGCGCGGAGCTGCGCCGGGTGCTGCCCGACGGGAGCGTGGTCCACAACCGGGCGCTGACGAAGATCCGCAACCGGCGCCGGGGCTGGCGCTACGCCGTCGCACAGCTCGTGCGTGCCGGCGCCCGGCCGCTTCGCGACGACGAGGATCCGCGTCGCTGGCTCACGCGCGAGCTGGCGCGCGTATCCCGGCCGCTGCGGCATCCGGGAAACCACAAGTACGCGTGGACGATGCACAAGCGGGACGCGCGGCACCTGCGCGAGCTGGCTCGCGCGTATCCCAAGGTCCACGTCGAGCGGAGGGGCGGCTGATGGCGCGCAAGACGAAGAGCAAGAAGAAGCGCCCGTGCCCGTGCTGCGGGCGGACGTTCCTCAAGGGGCGCTACGTCGTGCGGCTGCTCGACAGCGGGGCCGTCCGCCAGCGGGTGTGCGGCCGATGCGCCGACCGGGCCGTGCCCGTGCTCGCCTCGGACGCCCCGGCTCGGTGCGAGCAGTGCGGCACCAACCTGGCGCGGTTCTGTGGTGGCTGCATCGGCCGGGTGATCGACGCGCAGACCGGGCTCAACGTCGCGCAGGCGCTCGCGCGCGCCTCGCTTGACGACGACGGCCGCCGGTGAGCGGCGTGGACGCCGATCGAGCAGGGCGGTACAGCTTGCACGTGCCGACCCATCGCACGCTCGCAGGCGACGAGCTCGACTACCCCGAGCCCGACGACGAGCTCGCGTCGTTCCTCGACCGCGTGCGCGAGGCGGCGAGTGACCCCGACGTCGCGATCGCGGCGATGGTCGAGCTGGTCTACGGCGCCGACAACCCGCTGCTCGACCCCAGCTCTCCGTCGCCGATCGCCCTCCCCCAGCGCGGGACCGCGACCGCCGAGACCTGGGCCGACCCCGCCTGGCACGTGATGCTCGACCTACTCGAGGCCAAGCGGGTCGCCGTCGCCGAGATCACCCCCTCGCTGCTCCTCGAGGAGGCCGGCGAGCTGCTCGCCCTGACCCCGGACGCCGTGCGCAAGGCGGTGCTGGCCGAGACCCTCGACGGGGAGAAGTACGGTAACCGCTGGCACGTGACCCCTGCCTCGGTCGCGACCTATCGCGACCGGGTGCTCCGTCGAGGGAGGTGGCCTGCGACGCCTCTGCGGTTTCGGTGCGGGAACGCGTCCGGCTACGGGATGGACGTGAAGACCGCCGTCAAGCCGCGTTTTGTGCGACGCGTGCGCAAAGGGGTGACGGAGTTCGAACTCGACGACTTCGAGCGGGTGCTCGTTCGGCTGCGCAGACAGCGCGACGACGGGACGAAGGCGACGCGCCTCCTCGTGCTCGAAGCGGACCCCTCGGTGGAGCCGTTCCGCTTCCGTTGGCCGACCACGGGGGCTGCGCCGGGGTTCTTCATCGAAGGCCGCTACCGGGACGTGCAGAAGGTCAACAACTCGACTAAGGCGCTGGCTGCCTGGAGGAAGCTAGAGCCGGCCTAGCCCCCCGTTGACTGCGGCAGGGCAGCAAGGGGACGATGCGTGCGGCGGTGCCCGGCGGTTCCGCCCTCACCCAACCCCTTACGGCCCCGAGCACCAACCCGCTCGGGGCCGTTCCCTTTGGACGCCCGAGCGGGAAGAAAGACGCCCCGCAGCCTACCGCTTCGATCCTCGCCTGCGGGCAAGGCGCGCTTCCAGCGATCGGATCACTTCTCGGGCATCGGAGAGTTCGGAAGAGCTGGAGCTGCTCTCAAGCCCCGTGATGAGCGCGCGCACGTAGGCATGAAGGTCTCTGTGGTGACGCTCTGTGTGCCCGGCGTACGTGACGACCTCGGGTTCCTTGCGCTCATCTTCCTACGACCCTGACCTCGCTATAGGTCCATCGGGGTCTAGTTCAGATACCAGGCGAGAAGGGTACCGCCGACGGCCAGCAGCAGAACCAGGCTGACGCCGCCCAGGAGCACGTTGGTCTGGTGTCGCTCCTCCGCCGTGGTCGCCATGTCCGGTTCTGGTCCTTCGATATCACCGAGGTCGTCGTCGTCGGCTCCACCGAAGATGGCCGCGAGGAACATCAGCGGCACCAGCACGATCCCGAGAAGCCGCGTGCCGCTGCCGATCGTGGCGAGTGCGGACTCGGCGAAGCCTCTCCGAGGGGTGCGGGAGGGAGGGTGTGCTGTGGGGCCGAAGCGGATTCCGCTGAACACGAAGGCCCACGCCCGCCGTAGAGCACCGTCCGTTTTGCCCCTCGAGCTCTTGGTTTCCTGTAGCTCGCGCTTGGTAGCGGCCAGTTCCTCACGGGTCTGCGCAAGTTCATTCTCCAAGGCGTTGGCCTTGGCTCGCAGGTGCTCCCTGTCGTCTCGGAAGGCCATTTCAATTCGTGAGGCTGTCGTGGGCAAGTTCGATTGCTTCGATAACCGCTGGTTCACGCTCGGTTGCTGCGAGCGCTTCGATCGCAGCGACGTTCTCCGTGCCTCCGATTTCGGCAAGCGCGTAGACGGCGAACGTGCGCGTATCGGGGTTCGGATCAGAGAGTAGGTTCTGAAGAGGAGCGCTCAGAGACGGATCCGGCACTTCGGCAGCTAGCTCCGCGCTCCAAGAGCGAACCGACGGGTGGGGGCTCGTCAAGCTGTCGGCGAGAGCGCGTACTACGGCTGAGGGGTCATGAGCACGAATAACCTCGTCGACGAGCTGATAGACACCTAGGCCGTCCCCATCGCCGAACGAGTTGAGGAAGAGCGGGATGCATTCGTCGTTGGGGTGGTCGCGGAATAGCCGACGTGCCGAGTCGTAGGTGTCTATGAGCTCGTCATCGAGATCGGCATCGGCGGGCATCGGCTGGTGTGCGCGGAGAAACTCCAGGGCCTCAGCCTCGGTCAGCGGGATGGTAGTCGTCACCACGGGTCGAACTCCTGGGCGGCTGTACTAGAGACTCAGAGCATCCTCTATGGCCTCGAGGACTTCTGGGCTTGTCTCCACCTCAGCGTGCCGACGCACGGCAGAGATGGCCTCGGGCGCTCCAAGCTGGGAGAGCGCGTCGACGGCCGCGACGCGGATGTCCTCCAGATCATCCGCCAACAGGGCGGCCAGTGGTTCGAGCAATCGCGCGTCTTGGAACTCGACCGCGATTCGGGCGCTCCAGTGGCGCACCGATGGGTGCGGACTCGTGAGGCTATCGAGAAGGGCCGGTACGACCGTAGAGGGGGGGTGCTTGGCGATTACCTCATCGACGACCTGATAGATACCGAAGCCGCTTCCCTCACCAAACGAGTTGAGAAAGAGCGGCACGCACTCCGGGTCGGGGTCGGCTCGGAAGAGCTTTCGGGCTTCGTCGTAGGCGTCGATCGTCTCTCGGTCGAGAGTCTCATCGGCCGGCATGGGCTGGTGCGCTCGGAGAAACTCTAGTGCCTCGTCGCGGGTCATCCTCCTCGAGTCCATATGCACGTGTGTTCTTCGTTGGCTTAGCCCAGGAGGGCTTTCCAGAGCCCGCTGAACTCGTCGCCCCCGGCGGCGTCGATGCACTTCCGTAGCGCCGAAGCTCGTTCTGCCGCGTTCTGCTTGGGTGTCTCGGCGACGACGATTAGGGCGTCGAGGAAGGCCTCTGCCGAGTGGGCGACCGGGAAGATGACTCGGGACGTGTCGCCATGGTCGACCACGACGACCTGTCCATCGGGCCGGAAGACGATGGGGTCCGCCTCCCACGCACCGATAGTCGTCCCCAGGGGAGTCTCGGTCACGCTCTGGACGTCGAGCCGAACGTAGGACACCTCGACCCGCGAGCAGTCAAAGAGGGTGTGCAGTCGCTCGGCTTCGCTCGCGCCTGGGGGCGGCCTCGCTCCTGTTTCAGGGCATCGGTAGATCGAACGAATCGCATCGGTGTCGTCGGGCGATAGCCCGAAGCTAGCGAGCTCTTCTCGCGAAGGTGCGGCGGCCCGGAGCCTGTCAACGAATTGTTCTGCCTTCATAGCAACCGCTCGGGGCATCGAGTTCGGACTCTGTCATCCGTCTAGGTCCAGATCGATCCAGTTGGGGTCGATCTCGTCCTCACCAAATCGATCGACCCAAAGGGTAGCGGGGTCCGCGTTGATGAGCGGCTCATCGACCTCGGGTGCCGATCCGCAGGGGGTGAGGACGAACGTGCCCACCCCGGTCCCATGAGGCCCACTTGCGTACAGTTCGACGCGAAACCAACTGAGGTCGTTGTGCTCAGGAAGGGAGCGTGAATCGCCCGGCCAGGAGTTGAGTGCTCCCCCGAGCATGAGTTCGAGATTGCCTGGTGCCCCGCAGAAGTACGGACCCCGCTCTGCGACCTTGTTGCCAATCCAACCGAGCTGAGCTGGTCGGCCAAGCACGATCCTGTAGGTCCACGGGGTGAGACCGATCGCCGGAAAGAGGGCACCCCGCTTCATGAGCTCGTTGCCATCCTCCGTGGCGGTAAACCGATCCAGGATGCGGTCGTGTGAGCCCACGGTCTCTGCGTACGTCTCCATGACCTCTCTACGTACGAGCAGAAAGCCGAGCGTGTCTGTCGAGAGATGCAGCGCATTCTCGAGGCGGGGTGAGGGTGAGGCGGCAGCGGATGAGTGATGGAGCACGACGTAGACGAACTCCATCTCGGTGAAGCTAACTTGCGTACGATGGATGGAGACGGCTGCGATGGATCCCGCCTCCACCTGCTCCACGGCCTGGTCGTTGGGTCCGAACCTGATGCGGACTGCATCGCAGGAGGCCAGCCGAGGGGCGCTCGTCGTCTGGGCTAGGGCCTCCCCCTGGATGATCTGCACCCAGCCATCGACGACGATGGTCGATGCGTCCTGGGGGGCGCCGCCGGCCTCGAGGGTTACTACGACCTGGCCGCGGACTAAGCGTGGTTGGCTAGCCCGCATCCTAGCCTCCCCCGCATTTTCCGCGGGCCCACTGCATCGCAGCGATCCAGGCTTCTCGGGGGGACACGTTCCGGGCGATCACGCGGCCTGGGCCGCGACTTGCGACGAGTCGTAGGTCGCCACGGATGTGCTGAATTTCAGGCCGGAAGTAGTTGCGGTGAAGCATCTGGAACCACTGACGTCTCGTCAGCCCCCTCTTGTTGATGGAGCGAGCCGTTAGAGGAGGCCGCTCAGGCGAGCCAGGCACTCCGTGAAGGGCCTCGTGGAAGCCAGCCTTGTACGCGTCGTCGGTGAAGTAGATGGACGGGGTGCCGGTGCGGCTGTCGAACGGGCTCGCATCGAAGTGGGAGGCTCCAGAGTGAGGTACCACATGGTGGCCCGAGGCGACTGGGTTGCCCCAAGGCGACAGGCCAAGAGGGTCGAGCCAGTTGAGCGGATCGTCGACGTATCCGTAGAGGTTGAGGCCACCGAGTAGGAGTTGGGGATCCTGGCTGATGTAGGAACCGGCTTCGGGATCGTAGTAGCGATTCCAGTTGTAGAAGAGCCCGGTGTCTTCGTCCTCGTGCTGCCCGGGGAAACGCCAGCGACAGGACGACGCGTCGCCCACGGTGCGTGCGACGCCGAAGAGATCGAGCGTCATGCGCCAGAGGAGCTGCCCCTGCTCGTCGAAGCCCTCGGCGGGGTTGCCGAGGTGGTCGGTGAGGTAGGCGTGGCGCTCGTCTCCTTCGAAGCGTCCGAGCGGCGTGAACGAGTCCGGCTCCCAGAGGTGCGTGATCGGCTCCTGCAGGTCCGTCTGCTCGTGAATGGGTCGATGACCGTCCCAGAGCCAGCGCGTGACGCTCTCTTGCGCCGGACCTCCCTCGGGGTCGGGGGTCGACGTCGAGCGCCGCACGCGCCGTCGTAGCGCGTCGTAGACGTATTCGATGCGCCGGCCATCGGGGAGCTCGACGGCGCCCAGCGTGCCGGCGTCGCTCCACTCGTAGCGTGTGACCAGCTCGGCGTCGGGTGGGGCGTCGAGGTCGGGGTCGGGCGTGCGCTTCTCGATGCGGTTGCCGTGGACGTCGTAGGCGTAGTGCACGCCGAAGTCGTCGCCGAGGAGCTTGCCGCCGGGGCCGTAGCGGTGGTCGTTGGCGCGCGCGTTCCGGTGCACGTTGCCGGCGGGGTCGAGCGAGCGCCAGATGGGCCGCCCGGTCTCGCTCGCGCGCATGACCTCGAGCCGGCCGCGCGGATCGTGCCGGTACGTGAAGTGGCCGTTGGCGGTGACGAGCTCGCGGAGCTGACCGGTCCAGTCCCAGGAGTAGACATCGTGCGCGATGCGCTCGCCCCGCACCTCTTTGACGGTGCGTGTTTCGGGGAGGCCATCGACGCTGCGCTCCCAGCGTTGCTCCACCCCGCCCGGGAGCCGGCGGTAGACCTCCCCTCCCCCGTCGTCGCGCCCGAAGCGGACGCGCCAGGGGGCGTGCGCGGGCCCGGCCTCGAGCTCGAGGGGCTCGCCGAACACGTTGCGTTGGATCTGGACGTGGTGCCCTTCGCTGGTCTTGACGCGGACCCGCGTGTCGTCGGGGCCGTAGCCGGATTCGACCCAGCGCCCGCCGTCCTGGTGCTCACGGAGGAGGCGCCCGAGGGGGTCGAGCTCGAAGCGGACCGTGACGTCCTGATTCGATGCCTCGACGAGCTCTCCGTCCTCTCGGTACTCGAACGCCTCCCAGCTGCCGTCTCGGTAGGTGACCTTGGTGGTGCGCCCGAGGATGTCCCGCTCGGTCTCGCAGAGCCGGAGGGTGCGCGGGTCGTCGAGTTTGGCTTGTCGGCGGGTCTCGATGACCTGCCCGGCTTCGTCGAAGAAGTGGAGCTTGCGGATGCCGTCGAAGCCGACCTCTTCGGAGACGCGGCCCGCGACGTCGCGGCGTAGCTCGTAGCGCTCGCCGTTCTCGTTGACGATCGCGGTGAGGCGCCCTTCCAGGTCGTGCTCGAAGCGGACGCGGCCGACCTCGCGGCCGTCATCGTCGAGCCAGAACTGCGCGGCGATCTCGTGGTAGCCATCGTACTCGAAGCCGACGCGGGTGTTGTAGTTGGTGGAGGCGAGCAGGTTGCCGGCGCGGTCGTAGCGATGCTCGACGAGGTCTCCGTCGGGCAGGCGCTCCTTGAGCAGCCGATCGCACGGGTCGTACTCGCGCGTGGTCACGCCGCCGCGCACGTCGACGAGTCGGACGATGCGCCCGCGCGCGTCGTACTCGGCGTGCTGCACGCGCTGGCGGCTGTGGTGGCCGCTGCGGACGGTGCACAGGTTCTTGTGGCGGTCGTACTCGAGCTTGGAGACGAGCTCGCCCGGGTGCTCGACGCGGTTGAGCAGGCCCTCGCGGAAGCTCCATCGCGTGGAGCGCCCGAGTGGGTCGGTCTCCTCGACCAGGCGGCCCGCCGAGTCGTAGCGCCAGCGCCACTCGTTGCCGAGCGGGTCGATGCCGCAGAGGGGGCGGTTGTCGAGCTCGCCGAACTCCAGCTCGATCGTGGTTCCGTCCGGTCGGCGGATCTGGGTGACGTTGCCGCGCTCGTCGCGGTCGACGAGCGTCTCGCCGCCGCGCACGTCGGTGTGGCGTCGGACCTGGGCGTTGCGGTCGTCGTACTCGAAGCGCTCGGGGCGCAGGCCGGGTCGCTTGATCTCGACCACGAGGCCGAGCGGGTTCATGCGGTAGAGGGTCTTCTCGTCGTGGCTGTTGGTGACGACGGTGACCCGGCCATCTTTGTCGTAGTCGATGAGGTGGTCGTAGATGCCGCCGTGGCCCCAGGTGCGAGTGCAGAACGCGTCGCTGTCGCGGCCGTCGTACTCGAAGTACCAGGAGAGGTTGGCCGGATCGGTCTCGCGCACGAGCAGGTGCGCCCCGCCCTCGTCGTACTCGTACGTCCAGCGGTCGTTGAGCGGGTTGTAGACGCTGACGAGCTCGCCGGCCTCGGAGTATTCGTAGCGGGTGTGGGTCTCGTGCTGGCTGGCGTTGGCCGGCGCCGGCAGATGCGTACGGAGCAAGCGGCCGGTCTCGGGGTCGCAGTCGAACAAGATCCGTCGCCCCGCCGAGTCGCGCACGGCGTTCAGGTGACCGCGGGCGTTGTAGTAGAGGCGGATGTCGTGCCCGGCGCGATTGCGCTTGCCGACGAGCTTGCTGACGCCCTCGGGTGCGCCTTCGATGGGCGCGAACTCGTGGGTGATGCCCTCGGCGTCGATGATCTCGAAGACGCCACCGCCCCAGTCGGTCAGGGTCAGGCGGTTTATGGGGTCGTAGAGCCGGTCGCCCTTGCGCATGACGCGGCCGTCGAGCTCGTCGGTGTAGAACTCGAGCTCGCGCCCCTCGGCGTCGCGGTAGACGACAGAGTGAAACTCCTCCTCGCGCCACACGGCCTGGTCGAGCGAGTGACTCCAGCCGTAGCCGAGGGGGCTGTCGCGGTGCGCCCACGCGGAGCTGTAGATGCGCTCGAACTCGAGCGGCAGCGGACCGGGCAGCGTCCAGTCGGTCTCCCACGTCATCAGGCGACCGGTCGCGATGTCGACGGGGTGCCCGGTGAAGTGGCAGCCGCGGCGAGCGAAGAGTCCGCGGATGCGCGCGAAGACCCCACGGCTGAGGATCCGATGCGCGAGCCCGCGCATCGCGCAGCCGAGCCAGGACGAACGGAGCCCGCCCAGGGCTGCGGCGAGGAGGCTGACAGACAGCGGTCCGCCGACCTGAACGGGCGCCCCCTTCGGGATGGCCAGGAGCACGCTCGAGGGCATGCGGACGGGCTCGGCGCAGCTCATGAGCATCACGCCGTTGACGGCGATCGAGCCGCCCATCGCGAGGCACGTGTCCGAGCCCTCGATGATCATCGCGTTGTTGGCCGGGCTGCCGACCGAGGGGGGCGGCGGTGGGTCCCCTGGTTTGATGGGCGGCAGCAGACCTTGCGGAAGCGGCGCCCACTGCGAGCCCGGCGGGATGATGATGTGCTTGAGGACCGAGACGGCTTCGTCGCCGATGCCGGCGACGGGGCAGCTGTTGGCGAGGACGAGGCCGCGGTTCGGGGTCTGCCCGTTGTAGGCAGCGACCATGTTGTTGATCGCCATCATGAAGGCGAGCGCCTTGGGGTCGTAGACCATCCCGAGGAACGGATTCGGGAACGGCATCGCGACGGGACCGGCGGGGGTGGGGACCATCTCCCAGTGCAGGTCGACCCCGAGCACCATGTCGAAGTGGGTAGCGATGAGGGCCATCAGCCGCCCTTCCCTTCGGATGCGGCCTCGCCGCTCTCGTCGGGTTCGCCTTCGCCCTCCCCCTCCCCTTCGGGCTCGGCCTCGTCGCTCTCGTCGGGTTCGCCCTCAGCCAGCTCGTCGACGAGCGCGGCCTGCTTGGCGAGCTCGACGCGGCGCAGGACCTCGGCGAGCTGTCGCGCGATCGAGGGGGCGTCCGCGACGGTCGCGGCGTCGGGGTTCTCTCGCGCGATGCGCAGGGCCTCGGTGTAGGCGCCGATGGACTCGAGGTCGTTGCCGAGACTCTCGGCGTGGCGACCCGCCGCGCGCCACGCGCAGATCGCCGTCACCGCGGACTGCTCACCCTGCTCGGCACCGCGCGCGGCGAGGCAGTATTCGGCCACGGCCTCGCGGTGCTGTCCTTGGGTCTCGAAGATGGCGCCGCGCGCGAGACGCGCCTGCGCCTCGAGCTCGACGTGCTCGGCGTCGGCTGCGAGCTGCGCCGCGGTCTCGTACTGCGCCGCGCTGGCGTCGGGGTGCCCCCCGGCGAGGAGGTAGCCGGCGAGCGTCATCTGGCAGAGGATGTGCGGCTCGGCCGGGCCCTGTTGGGTGCGGTCACACGCCGCCTTCTGCGTCTTGACCGCGGTGACGAAGTCGCCGCTCTGCGCGGCCGCCGCGGCGGCGAGCACGAGGCGAGCGTCGAGGGTGGCGTCTGGTGCGGGCTCGTCGCGCCCGCGCCGCGCCGGGGGCCGGACGCCCTTGGGTCCGGCGCGGCCGAAGCGCCGCAGGTCGACGGTCCCGTCCTCGCCGACCTCGATCGAAGCGGAGAGCGCGCCCAGGTCGAACGGCTCGGGGGCGACCTCGTGCGCTCGCGCCCAGGTCTTGCCCTCGACGGCGCTCAGCTCGGCGGCCACGGGGTCGCCCTGCCCTTCGTCGACGACGATCCAACGCACGGCCGCCAGCTCGGGCCGCTCGAGCAGCGCCCGAAGCTCGGCGCACCAGGTGGCGGGTTCCTCGATCTGCGTAGGGGCGAGCACGAGCGTCAGCGTCGAGCTCGACTCGGGCAGCGTCGCGATCGCGTCGACCATCGCGCGCGCCGCGGCGCCGAAGCGGGCGATGGGATCGCGCTCGGTGTGCTCGTCGCTCCACACGAAGGGGCCGAGCGGTTGATCGGCTTCGGTCCGGGCGGCGTGCTCCGCGCGCAGTCGCTCGACGCGGTAGGCCCAGCCTCGGCCCGGACCGGCGGCGGCGTCCGGGAGGATGACGACGGGGCCGCGCGCGTCTGCGTGGAACTCGAGCGCGGCGAGGATCGTGAGCACCTCGGCTCGCTCTTCGGCCTGGGCCGTGATGTGAAGTAGGCGCAGCTCCCCAGCCACGAGGAACGCCCCCGCGTGGCGGCGGCATAGGTCGAGCGATTGGCTTCGGCTCGGCATCAGTTGAGCTTGATCAGCGGGCCAGCGGCCTCGACGGTCACGCTGCCCTGGCTGGAGACGGTGGTGCCGGTGTGCGTGACGCCCTCGGCGTTCGCGGTGACGTTGCCGCCGCTCTTGGCCTGCAGCTGCACCTCGCTCTGTCCGTGCACGAGCGCGGCTCCGTCGCCGAGGGTCACCGAGTTCTTCTCGGCGCCGCTGACCGTGGCCGTCTGCTCGGCCGCGACCGTGATGAGCTGCGCGAGTGCCTCGATCGTCTCGGGCTGGATGCGCAGCTCGGCCGCGTCACCCACCGTCGTGATGAACGCTTGTGCGACCTCGAGCGTGACGCGGCCCGTCGGGGTCATCGTCAGCGTGCAGCCCTCCCCCACGCGGATCGTCAGCGTGCCGTCGACGGTCAGCTCGTGATTGCCGTGCACCCGCTCGGTGTTGTTCTGCTGGACCGTCAGCTCGCGCGTCGCCTCGTGTTTGTAGGTGGTGGCGCCGGTGATCGTCGTCCGCTGCGTGCCCTTGACCGTGACCTCGCGCTTGCCCTTCACGGTGAGCGACTGGTCCGCGCGTACCGTCGTGTCGTCGTCGCCGACGACCGTGGTGGTGCGGTTCTTCTGGACCTCGATCGTCTCGTTCTGCTCGACCGTCTTTCGTCGCTCCTGCTGGACGGTGAGCGTCTGGTTGCCCTCGACGAGCTCCTCCTGGTTGCCGCCGACGGAGTTGCTCTGGTGCCGGTCGATGCGCCGCTGCTGGTCGTTGAGGACGCGCTCGCGGTAGTCGCGCTGCGCGTGCACGTCGATGGCTTCCTCGCCCGGCTCGTCGTCGAGGAGCAGCGCGTTGTAGCCGTCCGACCCGAACGTCTGGCTCATCAGCCCGCTGACGCGCTGGCGGTCCGGAGTCGGCGTGTGGGAGGTGTTGTCGGCGTTGTAGACGGAGCGGATGACGAGGGGTTGGTCCGGGTCGCGATCGAGGAAGCCCACAACGACCTCGTCTCCGATGCGCGGCAAGAAGTGAGAGCCCCGCCCTCGCCCCGCCCAGTCCTGCGCGACGCGTACCCAGCACGACGAGCGTTCGTCGCGCTCTCCGCGCCGGTCCCAATGGAACTGGACCTTGATCCGTCCGTGCTCGTCGACGTGCAGGTAGCCCTCTTCGGCGGCACCCACGACGGTCGCCGTCACGGTGCCGGCGTTCGGCCGCGGCGTCCGATGCACCGGGCGGTAGGGCACGTCGAGCGGCAGGGCCTCGAAGCGGTTCCGGTAGCGACCCGAGCGGGTTGCTGCGCCGTCCTCGACGACGAGCTCGTGCTCGACAGTGCACACGAGGTAGTCGCCGTCGCGGCTGATGTGTCCGACGAGACTCGCGCGTGCGCCCGCTGTCAGGCCGCAAACGGTCCCGCTCCCCGAAAGGATGCGGCCGTCGTGAGTGAGGACCTCGCGAAGCAACCGCGCGCGATCGGTGTGGTCGCGCTCCTGGTAGCGGCGCGCGCTCGCGTCGTAGCTGCCGATCGTCGCGGGCCTGCGACGGTGCACGTGGTGCTCGAGGTCGCGCCCGAGCGGATCCTCTCCGCGCTCCTCGGCCGTCGGCGGGTTGGTGGGCGACGTCCAGTCCCAATCCGTCATCGCGACGCTCGTGGGCCCCAGGCACGTGCGGTGCGCGATGTGGCTCACGTACTCGTCGTCATCGGCGGCCGACTCTGCGCGCGTGACGAAGCGCAGCGTCGAGCCATCGACGGCCTCCAGCTCGGGGTAGCTCCGGTTGGCGTCGAGCATCACGAGAACCTCGGCCTCGTCGGTCTGCTCGAAGCAGTAGCCGATGCCCTCCTCTTCCATCAGTCGGTGCGCGAACGCGAGCGACGTCTCCTGGTACTGCGTGACGTACTCGCGCTCGGCGTAGCGCCGCTGCAGCGCCTGCCGGAGCTCGCGCTGGTCCGTGGCGAGTAGCGGGGTGAGCAGCTCCTCGAGGATGGCCGGGACCGTGGCGTGCTGGAAGATGCGCGAGTCGGTGACGAACTCGGCGAGCGCCAGGGCGGGCACGACCGCGACCTCGCACACGGCGCGGTGCGCGTCGTCGAAGCCGAGCGCGTGCACCTCGGCGACGATGCCATGCACCTGGCGCACGAACGCCTCGCGCTCGAGCGTGATGGTGCACCGCTGGCCGAGGAGCTCGTCGGGGTCGGCGCCGGCCGCGCTCGTCCGCAGCGTCACTTGCGCTCGGTAGGGCTCGTTGAGCCGCTCGGTCATCGAGACCCGCTGCACCTGCCAGGCCGTGTCGACCGGCTCGCAACGGAACTCGCTTCGCACTCCATGCCAGTGCGTCAACTTCGCCCTCCCCTTCCCTCGCGCAGCTCAGCCCAGCAGGACGAGCATGAATCCGATCCCGAACCCCACGCCGACGACGACGCCGGCCATGAACCACAGCCACCCCGGCACTCCCGTCGCGGTCCTCGGCGCCATCGACGAGCGCGACCGAGGAGCGGCCGGCACCGTCTTGGGTGCATCGAAGGCGACGGACTCATCCGGCCGGAAGGACTCCATCGCGTACTCGGTTCGAGGGACGATGCGCTCGGACTTGTCGCGCGCCGCACGCCGCTTGCGACCCTTCGGCTTGGAGGCGTCGGCACCGGCGCCGAGGTTGGGCGGCGGCGTCGCCGCGCTCTCCTTGCTGCCGAACGACGACACGCTCTCGGGCAGCGTGGGCTTCATGGGCTTGACCCGGGTCCCGCTCTCGACCGGCTTCGCTCGGGCCTTCGCCGCCTCCTGTGCGTGCGCGGCGGCGATCTCGGTCGGGGTGAGCTGGACGGTGGGACTCACGCCGGAGTCCGAGGGGCGGACGGGCAGCTCGGGCTCGGGCATAGCCGCCGCGAGGGCCAGGCGGGTCTCCGAGTCGTCGCGCCGTGGCGCGAGCGCCGGCTCGAGCAGCTCTTCGTCGCCCGGGCGGAACGCAGCTCGCTCCACGAACGTCGGCGGGGCCGTCCCGTACTGCGGTCGGTCCGACTCGACCCGTCGACGCTTCGTCGAGCGTGCCGGCGCCATGTTCGCGAACGGGTCTTCGTCGTCGTCGACCGGAGGCTCGGGACGATCCGAACTGCTTACTGCCATGACCAATCCTCCTGTCCGCCGCGTCCGAGCCGCCGGGTGTCGATGGCGTCTGCGATCGCGGTGAAGAGCTCGCGGTGCGGCGCCCGCTTGTGGACCACGGGCGCGGTGAGTCCGACGCGCCGAAGCGCCATCTCCACCTGGCTGGCCCGCAACACAGCCGGGACTCCGGCCACGACGAGCTCGCGGAGCAAGCGGCGGTGCGCGGCCCACTCGCCCAGCTCGAAGTCCATGAGTACCGCGTTGGCCTGAAACCAACGCAGCTTCGCCCGCGCGGCGGCGTAGCTGCCGGCGGGCACGCCGAGCATCCCGTGGGCCTGCGCCGCTCCGCACAGCAGAGACCGCATGTTGGGGTCCTCCTCGAGCACGACGACGCGGCGGCGGCGGTTGCGTGTCACAAGCACCCCGCGCCTCCTCCCCAGAGCAGCGCGAAGGCCGCCAGCTCGGCCGCGCGCTCGCGGATGAGTCGCACCACCGTGCGGAACAGCTCGTGCGGGTTGGCGCTCTTGTCGATGACGGGGATGTCCTCGCCGACCGCCTCTCGCGCTTGGCGACCATTGCCGGTCCAGATCACGACGAGCGAGCCCGCGTGGTGCAGCTCGTAGGCGAGGTCTGCGGTCGTCTCCCCCTCGCCGAGGCAGAAGTCGAGCACGGCGAGGTCGGCGCCCTGCGTGAGCTGGACTCGAGCCTCCTCGGGCGATTCGACGGCGACGACGTCGAGTCGGCTCGCAGCGCCCGCGCGCACGAGCGCGCGCCGCATCGCTGGGTCGTCGTCCAGAAAGACGACACGCAACCTCGCCTCATCCGACTCCTCGAAGCTCATCGCGCCCTCGCGGGCGCTCGTGCGGTGAGTGTGTGGCGGACCCGGCTCGTCGGGCGAATCCCCACTGTCCAGCTGTGTAGCAAGCACCGTTGACGCATCGCGGGTCCCCTCTTCATCGGTCGCTGGAGGCCCGCGTTGCTCACCTCCGACGGACGGCCGGAGGCACCCCGAACTGACGGAATCCAGCGGCTCACGACGCCTCCGTGAGGGTGAGCACGTGCGACGCGATCCGGCCGAGATCGGCCGCGCTCTCGGGGTGCGTGTGAGGCAGGAGCGCAGCCAACACGCGCTCGGCCGTGGACGTGCGCCGCTCGAGGGGCTGCAGGAGATCCTCGATCGTCTGGCAGAGCCCGGCCGGCGCGGTCGGTGCCGCCTCGCCGACCGTCCGGCGCGCGTTCTTACGCAGCTGCGAAGGGATCCAGCGCGGCAGCGTCGTGTTGGGCGGGCACTGCTCGATGTACGGGTGCGTGCCGATGAGCCCTCGCCACAGGACCAGCCCGAGCGTGAACAGGTCCACGCGGGAGTCGATGAGCTGCTCGCCTGCGTCGTTGGTGTCGAGCTGCTCGGGGGCGAGGTAACCGGCCTTGCCGCGTGGTCGCGTCAGGCTCGCCGCGCCCGTGGTCCCCAGCGCCTTCGCGATCCCGAAGTCCGCGAGCTTCACCGTCCCGCTCTGGTCGATGAGGACGTTGTGGGGGGTGACGTCGCAGTGGACGGCGGGGGGCCTGTTGCCGTCGCGGTGGTGAACGTAGACGAGCGCCTGGGCGAGGCACGCGCCGATGTGCGCCACGATGTGGGCGGGCAGTCGTCCGTGGCGCTCGAGGAGCGTCCCGAAGTTCGGTCCGTCGATCAGCTCCATCGTGAACCACGGCCCGTCGTCCTGGCCCCACTCGTAGACGCGCACGATGTTGGGGTGGCGAAGCGCCTTGGCGAGGTCGAGCTCGTCGACGAAGGCCGCGAGGAAGTCGATGTCGTCGGCATGCTCGGCCTTCACGCGCTTGAGACACACGAGCTGCCCGCTAGGCGTCTGCGCTCGGTAGACCTCGGCCATGCCGCCTTGGCCGATGGGCTCGAGGATGGTGTGGCCGCCGATCGTGGCGAGGTGGTCGCTCATGGGTGAGTGGTCCTGGTTCCGGGATCGGTCTTAAAAATCACCACAGGGGTAGTCCGTAGCACCAAGCCCTCTGCCTGTGCAAGACTCCACCGCATGGGACGACGGCCCGGCATGGAATCGCCGGTCTTCAAGAACGCGCTCACGCTCTTCCGGTCGCGGGTACGCGAGCTGCGGCAGTTGCACGGGCTCAGCTACAACGAGCTCGCCGAGCGCTCGAACGTGAACCGGCGCCAGCTGTTGGCGATCGAGCGCGACGAAGCCATCAACCCCACCCTCGTGACCCTCACGCGCCTCGCGGAGGCGTTCGGAGTCGAGCCGCGCGAGCTGCTCGCGCCGAGCGAGAGTGGGATCGTCTTCAAGGCGCGTCCGCGCCACATGCCCAAGAACGCGCTCCGGGAGCTCGTCGACAAGGGCGAGTCGATCGACATCCTCTACGCGCTGACGCGCCTGGCCGAAGAGGCGGGCCTCGATGTGACGGAGCTTCTGCCCGCGTCTGGAGTGGAGCTTCCGAGCGACGGCTCGTCGAAGGCCAAGCCGGCGTCGAAGGGCGCGAAGGCTCGTCGGAAGAAGAGCGCCAAGAAGAAGGGCGCCAAGAAGGCCGCCGGCTGAAGCGACGCGTGCCGTGACTGCCTCGCAGACGCCGCGCCGTATCGGCCCCTACCCCATCGAGCGCGCCCTCGCGAAGGGCGGCTTCGGGGAAGTCTTCCTCGCGCGGCAGACCTCGCTGGGCGGCCGGCTCGTATGCATCAAGAGGGTGCACCCGCACCTGGTCGCGCGCGACGACGCGAACTTCGTGGCGGCGTTCGATCGCGAGATCGACCTCGTCTCCAAGCTCAGCCACGAGCACATCGTCTCGGTGTTCGACGCCGGACAGGATCCGCACGCGGGTGACCTGCCCTACGTCGTGATGGAGTACGTCCAGGGCACCACGGCGACGCAGCTCCTCGCCACCCACGGCAAGCTCGACCCTCGGCACGTCGCCTTCATCATCGTCCGCGTTGCGTCGGCCCTCGCCTACGCGCACCGCCAAGCTGTGCTTCACCGCGACGTGAAGCCCCCGAACGTCCTGCTCAGCAAGACCGGCGAGGTGAAGCTCAGCGACTTCGGGCTGAGCAAGATCCAACAGGAGGGCAAGTACGCGCTCACCTCGACGACGACGACCGCAGGCACGTACGCCTACATGGCTCCCGAGCAGGTCGCGTACCTCGACTCCGACGAGCCCCAGGCGAGCTCTCGCTACGATCACCGCGTCGACCTGTGGGCGCTCGGCGTGATGGCGTTCGAGCTGCTCGCTGGCTTCCGGCCGTTCGAGGACGAGACGCTGGGCAAGGCCGGCAGTCGCTCGCGCGATCATTGGGTGCGGGCGAACATCCGGCACGGCAAGCGTCGGTCGATTGCCGAGGTGCGACCCGAGGCCCCAGCGGCGCTGTGCAGCGTCATCGAGGAGCTGCTGCGCCCCGTCGACGAGCGGATGGAAACGGCCGATGAGGTCGAGCGTCGCCTCGTCGAGGCGGGGCTCGGGCTGTCCACGCACCGCTCCGAGTTCTGCAAGCTCTTCATCAAGGACACCCTCCCCGAGCGCGCGGCGTTCCGACCGGAGCTTGCGGAGACCGCGTCGGCGGGCCCGTCGGAGCAGACAGCTTCCACAGCGGTGGCGAAGCGAGGCGCGGTCGATCACCCAGACCGGCCGGTAGTTCCCCTGACGACGCCGATGGCGGCGCGTGAGCAGACCACCCCGGCGCTCCCTGGCGCCGCGCCGCTGCCGAGCACCCCCGAGCGTCCACCAGTGCCGGAGCGTCGCTCGACAAGCCTGCGCCCGCTGCTCTGGGCGACCGTGCTTCTGGCGGTGGTCGCGGGCGTAGCGGCCGGCGTAGCGCTCGTGGTCACCGACCCGTTTGGTCTGGTACGCGAGCCAGCGGAGCCCACCTCGGCGGAGCCGCCCGCGGTACCCGATGCGGCAACAGACCCCGCGCCGCCGCCCGAGCCCGCGGCGGCCGTCGAGACGAGCTCGGCGCCATCCGTGCCGCAAGCGGCCGACGCCGCGACTGCGGTCGAGGCCGACCCCGACCCCGCACCGGTCCCGGCACCTGCTCCGGTCGCGGCTCAGGCCCCCGTTCGCCGCCGGCCGCCGCGAGCGCAACCATCCACGGTGAGGCCGGCTCCGGTGCCAGCGCCGCTGCCTCGCCAGCCAGCACCACGACCTCAGCGAGAACCCCTCGAACCGACCAACAGCGACTTCGGCCTATGACCACGACACGTGCGTTTCTCGCCCTGCTGATCTTCGCCTTCACCCCTGCTCCCTCCCTGGCTCAAGAGCCGACGGGGGCGGCGCGCATGGAACGCCTTCGCGACGAGGCGCAGGCACACCGTCGCGCCGGCCGCCACGCGCTGGCCGCAGAGCGCTTCCTCGAACTGCACCAGGCCATGAGCGCGGAGAGCCACCCACGCGCCTCGGTCGCTCTGTGGAGCGCGGGTCGCTCGCTCAACGAGCTTCCGGGTCGGGAAGCGGAGGCGGTCGAGGTCCTGCGTCGGTTCCTCGCGGAGTCGACCGCCCTCGCCACCGATCCGGAGATGGGTCCGCGGGTCAGTCAGTGGCGCTCGGAGGCCGTCTCCATGATCGACGAGCTCGAGGCGCGTGCGCCTCAGGCGGACGCAGGGCCACCGCCCTCCCCTGCCTCGACCTCGGAGCCTGAGCAGCGACCGTCCCCCGTCGGACCCGTCATGCTCGGGGTCGGCGGTGCGATCCTCGTCACGGGCGTAATCGTGGGGGCGTTCGCGCTTGGCCAGGCGGCAGAGTTTCGTGACCTGTGCGACGACCTGTCGATGTGTCCGACCAGCCTGCGCCCCCAGTACGACGAGATGCGTACGTATGGGATGGTGGCCGACATCCTCATGGTCGCTGGCGGTGCGATCGCGGCGGCCGGGCTCGTGCTCACTTTCGTGCTGACCGAAGACGTCGAGGCCACTGCAAGTGCAGCATGTACTACGCAAGGTTGCTTTGCGTTCGCGCGAGGAGCGTTCTGATGGCGCGTGCTCTGGCCGTGGTCGTGGTCGCTCTGCTCGGTGGGTGTTCCTTGGTTCTTCCGACGGCCGAGTTCGGCGATCCAGTCGACGGAGGCACGGACGCCGGAGCTGATGCTGGGCTCGTCGATGCGGGGATGATGGGGGACGCGGGGCGGGACGGTGGCCCCGATGCGGGGGTTGACGGTGGCGCCGTGCCTGATGCAGGCGAGTGCCCCGGGTGCGCACTCATCTGTGTGGACGGGGCCTGCGTTGATGGCATCAGCGATCTTCGCGCGGGTTTCGGACATACGTGTGCGTTGCGCGCGAGTGGCAACGTCGTTTGCTGGGGCGACAATCGCGAGGGCGAGCTTGGCGACGGGACCATGACGCCGAGGACAACGCCGACCATCGTTCCCGTTGCCGACATCGCCTCCATCGACACGAGCGGTAGGCCCTGGAGCTGCGCGGTCGAGAGGGCGGGTGGCGTGCTCTGCTGGGGCAGCAACGATCGTGGTGCTCTCGGTACGGGTGCGGAGTCTCCCGCAGTTGTGCCTATGCCGGGCCCGGTGCTGGGCATCGCTGATGCCGTACAGGTAGGGGCTGGCTCATGGCACGGGTGCGTAGTGCGTGCGACGGGTGCGATCGTCTGCTGGGGCTTCGGCGCTCTTGGGGTGCTCGGAACCGGCGACACCGAGACGCGGCTGACGCCCGTCGCCGTCGCCACGCCGACGAATGCAGATCGGATAGCTGCTGGGGGCGGGTTCAACTGCGCGCGGCAGACGAACGGATCGGTGTTGTGTTGGGGAGGAGCATCGTCGGGGGCCACCGGGCAAGACCCGTCAGGAGGCAACGTGCTCGTGCCGACAGCGGTACCCGGAATCACCGATGCAATTGATGTCACCGCCGGCTCGAGCCACGCGTGTGCTCTTCGGCCGATGGGACTCGGTGTGCTCTGTTGGGGGGACAACGCCTTCGGTCAGCTCGGTGTGGCATCGCCGCGCACACGCCCTACACCTGCGCTCATTCCTGGGACCGAGATGGCGGTCGATGTCGATGCTGGGAACAACCACACGTGCGCTGTCCTGGAGGACGGCGACGTCGTGTGCTGGGGGGACAACTTCGAGGACCAACTCGGGGCAGAGCCCCTTGGGGGAGTTGGTGTCGTGACTGTCCCTGGGATTCCCGCAGCGGTCGCTGTGGCGTCCGGCGGCGCTCACACGTGTGCTGCGCTCGTGACCGGTGGCGTCATGTGCTGGGGCCGCAACATGGAGGGCCAGCTTGGTAGCGGCTCGACCTCGGCCAGCGAAGTGTCGCCCGTTGCGGTTGTCGGTCTGCCCTGAGCGTTTGGGCGCCCTTCCCGAGCGCGCCCTTCCCGAGCGCGGTTTGGGCCTCCGGCTCAGGCTGGTGCACTAGTGCGCGAGTGCACTAGTGCGATTCTAGATACGCGGCGATGGCCTCTGCTGCGACCTCTGAGACTTTGGCGTCGTTCTCCACGGCGTAGATCTTCAGCTGCTTGACGAGGTTCGCCGGTAGCGTGAGGTACTGCGGGACCGTTGCTACGCCGTCACTCTTCCTCACGTAGGGCTCCCCGTTGCGGCCTTTGCGGTTCGGTGACGCGAGCGGGCGCTTCTTGCGTCGAGTACGCCCCTTCTTGGTTGCCTTCCCCTTCCCCGCTGTGCTGTCTTCTGACGACTCGGGCGTCTCCTTTGCCGCCGCCCTGGGTTTTGTGTCGAGGCCCTCGTCGTACGGGCGCACCTGGTCGGCTCGCTCGCTCAACTCCTTGAAGGTCGACTCGTCCAAAACGGTTCGGCTTGCGCGAGGGCTGCCCACCTGGAGCTTGGGCTTCGGTTTAGGCGGCATGGGTCGCCTCCACGCCCTCGAGCTCCGAGCGGAGCCAGTCGGCAAGGCGGCGCATCTCGCTGCCGGCGATGCTGCCTCCGTCGTACACTGTGACGCCTGTACCGGCTGCAACAGCCTCGGCCACCGCTGCTCGGTTCCCTATCCGGACGGGGCAGTGCGAGACACCTTCTACATCGGCGAGCTGGTCGACGATGGTATGGGCTACACGTGTCCGGATGGCTCGGTTGACGACGACGGCGGCCCGTAGTTCGGGCCGGTGCATCTGCATCTCTTCGATCTTGGTGAGGACACGTCCGAGGGCCCACGCATCGGGGGCGCCGGGGGGAACCGGCACGAGGGCATAGTCGGCGACTGCGAGGGCGGATACGAGGCGCGTATCCATCCGCCCGGGGCAATCGATCAGGGTGATGTCGTGCTGGTCTGCGAGGTTCGGAACGGTCCTCCGGACGTTCTCGGCCATTCCCACGACGGAGGGGCCGTCGAGTCCATTTTGCTCCGAGACCGCTGCCCAGTCTTGCAGGGTTCCCTGCGGATCCAGATCGACGGCAAGGATCCGCAGACCCGTACTGTGCCAGTGGGCGGCAAGAGATGCCGTCAGCGTCGACTTGCCAACCCCTCCTTTTTCGGAAGCAATTGCCACGATGTAGCCGCTCATTCGGTCCTCCGTGACACACCATCGCACGGGTGCACGAGCGCGGCCAAATTCTAGTGCACGAGCGCGGCCGAGTTCTAGTGCACGAGCGCGGCCGAGTTCTAGTGCACGAGCGCGGCCGAGTTCACGAGCGCGGCCGAGTTCTAGTGCACGAGCGCGGCCGAGTTCTAGTGCACGAGCGCGGCCAAGTTCTAGTGCACGAGCGCGGCCAAGTTCTAGTGCACGAGCGCACTAGTGGGGCTTGCTTGGTCCGACTTTTCGGAGAGTCGAGGCAACATCCTCGTCCGGGGACCGATTAGGCGGCATGGAAGCAGAGATTGCGTTCGATTCGCCGCCTACGTGGGGTGAGGCGTTCGAAGAGCTATACGAGCTGCTCGAGCTGTGCGACGAAGCGCTCCCTGGGCTGTGGGAGCGTCTGGTGTCGACACTCGAGGTGTTCGAGCTCGTGACGTTCGAGCTGCTCGAGCGGCCGGAGCCCGACGACCAGCTGCTCCGTGCGCTCACGGTGGTCTGGCAGCGTTGCGATCGGCGCTTCTGCGTGCGCCTCACACAGAGCTGCATGGAGCACGCTGAGGGGCAGCTCCGCGCCTCTCTTCGGGCAGGGCGGGAGCTGTCGCCGGAGGGCCTGGCTCGGGTCGTACGCCTACTCGACTGGCTCGTCTCGAGCCTCGATCGGCCGCTCTTCTGCGCCCAGGCGTAGCCCCGCCCACGGATGGCCCGAATCGAATTCGAATGGATCGCCTCAGATCGCCCTGCGGACGGCGGCGAGGCCCCAAAACGTCCACGTTTCGCCGAAATTCGTGGGCTCTTGGGTGAATTCGTCTTGTTTGCTCGATCGGCGCTGCGGATAACGACCGTGCCGGAGTGCGCCCGCGCCCCGGCTTCCCATCGGAGGTTCGCGACGAGCTAGCTCAACGCAGAGTCCTTAACGACGAAACCCCCCGAGGTTTGGCAGCCAAGGAGGGGGGCGAGTCGGACGCGACGTCAGGTTGGAATGACGGTATGGGTCGCAGACCCGGCGGTCAAGACGATTTCGGCGGATGGGGTGGTTTGCGCCTCGACCGCGCCTCGTTTTGATGCGCCCGTCACATCACGGCCGACGCCCGCCACGAGCGCTCCAGGGGAGCGCCCGGACGGCGAGGTGCGGCCGGGGTGTGTCCAGAGTCCCCAAAAACAGGGGTCTGAGGGAACCGTCCGTCTGGCGTCCGAGGCGCGCAGGAGCCCGCAATGACGGCGGATCGCTCGGGCGGGGCTCCCAACGGCGCCGACGGATCGTCGACGCGCAGGCGATCGCCTCTGCCCCCCACGCCGGGTGCGTCGGCGACGAGCGAAGCGCTCCAAGCCATCCTCATCCGCGGCGCCGCGACCGCCGGATACGACGAGGCGGCGATGGTCGAGCACTGGGCGAAGGAGGACGCCCGGGGGTTCGCGCAGTTCCACGCCGACAAGGCCGACCCGCTCGATCCGCTCGCGCGGCACGTGCCGGCGTCGAGCGACCGCATCGAGGGCGATCGAGGCGGGCCGCCGACCGCCGCCGCGGCGGTCTTCGGGGACCTGCTCGACGCGGTGCCGCGCGCAGAGCCGGGGACGCTGCCGAGCGCGACGTCGAGCTCGACCGGCTCGGAGCGGCTGAGCGAGGCAGTGGAGTCGCCGCAGGCGCAGTTCCGGCCAGCGCGCGACAAGAGCCGCAAGAAGCACATCCGCCGCGACGAGCGGCGCCGTCAGCAGCGCATCCGCGACAAGCAGCGGCTCGCCGAGCTGCGCGAGCAGCTGTTCGCCGCCTACGGCCAGGTGCCGGACATCCCCGAGATGCCGCCGCTCAAGCCGCAGGTTCGTGAGATGAACCGCCACGCGATGGCCGACGCGAAGGGCCGCCGCGCGCGCGAGCTGATCGCGAAGCTGCCGCTGACGCAGCAGGTGGCCGTGTACAGCGTGGGCTGGGCGGCGCTCGATTGGGTGCGCCGCGGCGTGCCGTGCGAGTTCCGGCGCGAGGATTTCGAGCGGGCGGCGCCGCTGCCCGAGGGTGGGGCGGCGCTGGCGGCGGCGCTCAAGGTCGTGCGCGATGAGGTGGTGCCCACGGTCTGGTTCCGACGGATCGCGTGCTCGGCGTGGGGGGTGTGGGCGCACCGTGGCCACCCGCTGAGCGAGGCGGCGCAGCGCGCCAACCGCGGCGGCGTGTTTCGGGTCGACGGGTACTGTCAATCCGCCTTGTCATGGCTGGTGCCCAAAGCCGACGGCGACTCGTGGTCGCGCTCGGTGCTGTGGGGCGTCAACGGTCCCTTCGCGCTGCTGGGCGCGGCGGCGCGCAAGCTCGGCCGCGCTGGGCATGGTCCGTCAGGGGCCGGGCTGTGGACGCGCTGGCAGGAGCCGGCGGGTAGGGCGCGGTTCAAGGGTCCGACGAAGAAGAACCCGAAGACGGGGGCCATCGAGCGCTTCGCGGTCGCGACGATGCGCTACGACAAGTCGATGGCCGGCGGCACCGCCGTGAGCCTGGCCAAGCGCGGCCGCGGGGCGGTGCGCGCCGCGGCGCGCGTGCTCGTGACGATCATGACGCCGTGGGTGTCGCTGCCGGCGATGCGCCGACCCAAAGGCGCCACGCGCCGCGCGGAGGCAGAGGAGCCCCCGAGCGAGTCGGCGGTGGCGGCCAGCCCCCCGGAAGCCCGCGCGCCGCCCTAGCGGGCACAGACGGCCGCTGAGGGCCTCCCTGGGACCCGTGAGGGCTCCCGGGGAGGCGTGCGCGTTGAGCAGGCCCCGAGACCCGCTGAGGGGCTCTGAGCGCGTCTGCGGGGCTCTGGGGCGCCGTCGGAGGCCGCCCCAGAGCATCTGGACCTCCCGGGGCGACGCTAAACGACGCCTCGAGCACCAGGGGAGGGCGGTCCGGAGCTGCGAGGCTAGGTACTGAGTGTGCGGCTCACACATCCTCCCGCTCCGTCCCGGGCGGTAGGGGGGCTCGCCCCCCACTACCCCCGTCGAGGTTCTTGTAACGAGCGGCCTTCGGCCGCCCGGATTACCTAAGTCGGGGGAGGACCCCCGAACCCCCCAGGGACCTCCGGCTTCGCCTCCGGTCCCGAGCTGCAGCTTCGAAGGGAACCACAACTTCCATGCCAGCGCCGAGCCCGATCGCCACCGCCGAGGAAACCGCACCGCGCAATAGTCGATGACTATGACGTGCCGTCGCAGTCACCTCCCCGAACCGACCGCGCCTCGCGCGCTCGACGTCAGTCCATGAGCGGCGCGCAGCGACGAGGGGGCGCGCTCGCGCGCGCCGTCGACGATCTCGCGCTCGTGGACGCGCACGGCCGCTCGATCCCGCTACGCGCCCGCGTCGTCGACGAGGGGCTCGGCGGGCCGCGGGTGGAGGTGCGCCGGACGGACGTCGTCGTCCGCGGCCACGCGTTGCTCGTCGGCGTGATCGCGCTCGAGCCGGCGCCGCGGCTGCGCTACGTCGTGCCCGTCTACCGCGCGCCGCTCGAGGCCGTGCTGCGCACGCCCCAGCCGTGGGTGTAGCGGGAGCGGGGCGCGAGATCGCGCAGCGGGGCGCCACGCGCGTGCGCGCGCGTGAGCGCGCCTGCGCGCGCCGCCGCGCATAATGCGCGCGAGGTCTCCCACACACCCGTGTCGGCGTCGTGCGTACGCACGCTCTCGTGCCCGAGTACGAACGGATCTCGTGCCGCAGTACGAACGCATCTCGGGTCCGCTTCGGGCTCCCGCCACCCCACGAAAACAGGGGCCGAATCGCCCTGCTGGGCTTGGGGAGCGAGTGTCGGCCCCGAGATGCGTTCGTAGTGGGCCGGCGGCTCGACCGCGAAATCCGAGATGCGTTCGTACCGAACCACGAGACGTGTTCGTACCGAGTCGAGACGGGTTCGTACGAAACCGAGAGGCGTTCGTACGAAGCGGAGATCGAATCTCGGGTCTGCCGGCCGATCTCGGGTCCGCCGAGATGCGATCTCGGAAAAAACGAACGCATCTCGGTTTTGGAGGAAACCGACGCGGCGTGCGGCCGATTGGGTGGGGGCATGGACAAACACCGGCTCGCCTTTCGCCGAGCCCTCGAGAAGCGAGGGACCTTCACCGCCAGGACGATCGAGGGGTACGTGTCCGCCTCCGGACGCGTCGTGCGTCTGTGTCGCGAGCAGGGCGTGAACCTGTACGCCGGGGAGGTCCCCGAGGACCTGCTCGAGGCCATTGCCGAAGACCTGCCGCCGACGGCGGTCCGCCGGGTCACGCGCGGTGCGGTGCTGTTCTTGGAGTTCCTGGCCGGCCGCGGGATCGAGGTGCCACCGTTGGACGGCGCCGAGGCGGCGCTGAGCCGCGAGCAGCTCGACCGCTTCCTCGCCGCCGCGGCCGAGCAGCCCGAGCCGTTCGCGTGCCTATTCGCGCTGCTGCCGATGACCGGCCTGAGCGCGCGGGACCTGAGCCGCCTTCAGCTCGACGACGTCACCCAGGACGAGCGCGGCGTCGTGCTGCGCACAGCCGGGGGCGAGGTCGAGCTCGGCGACGACGCCGAGCTCGTGCTTCTTCGGTTTCTGCACGACGGGCGCAGCGGCAGCGACGCGGCCGGGTCGACCGTGCTGTTTCCCAGCCGGGCAGGGCGGGCGCTGTCGTCGTCGACGATCACCGGGCGGCTGCAGTCGGTGCAGAAGCGCGCAGGGCTACCGAGCTTCCGCGTGAGCGCGCTGAGCGAGCTGTTCGGCGTCTACTTCCACGCCTCGACGCCGCCGGCCGAGGACGAGGCGATCGTCTCGGCCCCCGACCCCAACCCACCGCCCGACCCACCGGCGGATCGGCAGCCCGACCTGCCGAACATGACGACATCCCCCGCGCTCGGGTCGGTTCCACCCGACGACGACGACGAAGACGAGGAGCGCCCCCACCTGCGCCTTGTTCAGCCCCCCGAGGAGCTCCCGCTGGAGCCTGAGCCGCCGCACGCCTCGACCCACCGCACCGACACCGACGCCCACACCGACACCGACGACGACCCGCAGGAGGACGCCCCGATGGATCACGACGATGACGACGACTTCGACGACGACTACGAGCCGGCGCCGCGGCGCCGTCGACGGCGTTCGGGGTCGGGAAGGCGGCGTGAGCGAGGCGGCGGCGGGGCGAGGCGGATCGACCCGAGCCTGCGCAAGCTGGCGGGCAAGCAGAGCACGGTGTTCATCAAGTGGCGCAACCCGCGCGGCAAGCTCGAGAACATCCGGCAGTACAGCGTCGAGGACATCATCGCGTACGGCTCGATTACCTGCTTCGTGACCGAGCAGCTGGTGCCCGACTACGGCGCGGGCGACTACGAGGTGTACCTCGACGCCAACGACGCCGAGTCGTTCCGCACCATCACGGTCGCCGAGCCGCGCTCGGAGCGCGAGCGTCGCGCGTTCGACGAGCGCCACGGCGAGGGCTCGTCGACGCCGGGTGTGTGGGAGATCGTCCGCTACTTCGATGAGCGCGACCGCGAGCGCCACCGCACGCGTGAGCCACGGCGCGAGTCGTTCGAGGAGTTCTACGAGCGAAAGAAGATGGAGGAGGAGCTCGAGCGGCTACGGCGCGAGAACGCGCGGCTCGCCAGCGGCGGCGGCGCAAGCCTCCCGGGGCTGCCGCCGCTGCCGCCTCCGGAGCTGTCGCCCACCGAACGGCAGCTCATCGAGCGCTACTTCAAGCTCATGGACCGGCAGAACGAGGAGGCGGCCAAGGGCACGTCCGATCCGCTCGACCAGTTCGAGTCGATGATGGAGTTCAAGCGTCGCTTCGAAACGGTCTTCGGTTCCGGCGGCGGCGACGAGCGCGACTTCTTCGACCGGATGATCGAGTTCCTCAAGACCCCGTTCGGCGAGGCGATGGCCAGCCGGTTCATGGACAAGATGCCCGCTCCGAAGGCGTCGGGGCCGCGGCGGCGGGGCGCGCTCGGCGATGCCGCGAAGCGGCCCAAGAAGAAGAGGGCGAAGCCGAACCCGTCCAAGCGGCGGCCCCCGCAGCCTCGTCGACAGCGCCCCGAGGAGCCGCGGACCGAGCGCGCGCGCCCGCGCGACGAGGAGCCCGACGAGCCGGACGGGGAGCTCGACGACGACTCCGACGCGTACGACGATGCCGACGAGCAGGAGGAGCCACAGCGCTGGGCGCCATCGGGCGTGCCGGCTCACTTCCCGACCGGACAGCTCGCGCAGGCACAGACCGAAGACGAGGTGATCGAGGCGCTGTTGTTCGCGCTGATGTGCCTGAACTTCGACCCGCGCTGGCGCGACGCCGTGCAGGCGCTGCTCGAGGCGACGGTTGCCGACGAACGCGACGAGGCGCTGGTGATCGCTACGGCCATCGCGGGCGCGCTCGTGCACCTGGGCGAGATGGATCGCGACACCGCCGAGCTGGCGCTGCACACGGTGCAGAAGCGCTGGTCGACGCTGCGCGCCCAGGTGCTCGAGCACGCCGCGAAGGAGACCGGGCCGCCGTCCGAGGACGACGAGGACGACGACGACGACGGCTGAGACCCCCGAGATGCGTTCGTACTCGACTACGAACGCCTCTCGGATCGGTACGAACGCCTCTCGGTTCTCGGTACGAACACGTCTCCGATCGAGCCGCCGGGCGGGGTAGGGCGCACCCGCACCCACACGAACGCGTCTCGGGTTCTACGAACGCCTCTCGTCTTTCGCGAACGCGTCTCGGTTCGTACGAACGGAGAGCGGTTCGTACGAGATGCGATCTCGGGTCGCATCTCGGGTGGTCGGCGTGATCGCGGGTGTCCAGGCTCGTCTTCGTGCCGCGCAGACCCCCCAAGTCGACGACGAGACGACGCCCCCGGCGACGCTCGCCCGCGCTGCGCGACGCGGGCGCGCAGCCCACGCGCATCGTGCCGATCCGCAGCTTCGACGACCGGATCGCGCTCATCCAACGCCAGGTCTGGAAGACGATGACCGACCGCGGGATCCGTCAGCTCGCCATCGAGATCGTGACCAAGCGCTGCGGGCGCCCGGACACGACCTCGGGCGACGGCCGGTGGTGCTACTCGGAGCGCGACCGGTGGGCCGAGGTGGTCGCGATCTTCCAGTTCATCCGCGCCTCGGTCCGCTACACGTCCGACACCTACGGGCTGGACACCTACCAGACCGGTCGGCGCACGCTCGAGCTGCGCGCGGGCGACTGCGACGACTTCACGATCCTGCTGTGCGGGATGCTGCTGTCGATCGGGCACAACACGCGGCTCAAGAGCGTGGAGCTGCGCGACGAGCCCGGCGGTTTCAGCCACATCTACGCCGAGGTCCTGCTCGACAGCCACTGGCGACCGCTGGACGCGTCCAGCAACCGCGTGCCTGGCTGGGAGGTCCCCCGCTCGCGCGTGCTCAGCCACCGCATCGACCGCGCCATCCCGCTGGTGCTGCAATGACGGCGCGGCAGCGAGTGAGCGTTCGCGAGCTCGTCGTCGCGGTCTTGCAGAAGGACCGGGCGAGAGCGTGGGATCCGCGCCAGGTCGCGCTCGTCGCGCGCCGCTACGGCTATGCGCTCGACGTGCACACGTCCGCGGCGATGCTCGAGCGGCTGTACCGCGAGGGCTCGGTGCTGCGCGTGGACGGTCCGTCGCGCGCCTACCAGCTCGTGGCGCTGCCCAAGAAGAAGCCCGGCACGATCCAGCGCCTCAACCACCTGCGCCGCGTCTGGCGCGAGTCCGACAGCTGCAAGCGCAAGGGCGCGGCGCTGCGCGCGCTCGAGGACGAGCTGACCGAGCTGGCTGCGCGGCCCGTCCGGGGCCGCACCGGCGCCGACGAGGCCGACGCGCGCCGCGCCCGCAACCGCCGCTACCGCAGCGAGCTCGAAAACAAGACCCGCAAGACCCGCGCGTTCTGCCAGCGCGCCGACCTGTAGGAGCACGATCCGATGGCCAAGACCCGAGCCCTTCGTCCGAAGAAGTCGCAGAAGCGCGGCTGCGCCAACGTCCCTGTCCCGCGCGAGGAGGTCCTCGTCGCCGGCAAGGTCCCCAAGGGATGCCGCTTCGAGACCGGTGGCGGCGTGCTCTGCACGCCCGCGGTCGCCGAGAAGCACGGCGTCATCGAGGTCGAGCGGAAGAAGGCGGTCGCGCGCAAGAAGGCGGCGCCGAAGAAGAAGAGCGCGGCCAAGACGAAGGCCAGCGGCAAGAAGAAGCGCACCTACTGCTACAGCGAAAACAGCAAGCTGCCCTACCTCAAGGACTCGCTGAAGGAGGGCAAGCGCAAGAAGCTCAAGAAGGGGTGCAAGAAGGACCCCGAGACGGGCAAGATCTGTTGCGACCGCCCCTGGGGCAAGCGGCGCAAGAAGAAGGCCGTCAACGGCCTCGACGGCCTGCCGTTGGACCTGGGGCGCTTCGGTGCCCGCAGTCTTGGCGACGCGGGCATCGCGCTCGCCCCCTCGACCGCGCGTGCCACCGTCCGTGCGCCGCGGCGGCCGAGCCCGATGCTGAGCCTGGCGCTGCTCGACGACGGCGAGCTCGACGCGCCCGACGAGACCGCGCTCGCCATGCTCGACGCGAGCGAAGATTTTGACTTCGATCCGCCCGCCGAAGCGCTGCCGCGCCGTGGGCCGCCGCCGCAGGACCACCTGCGCCACCCGGGCGACTTCGCGCTCACGTGGTTCGGGGCCTCGGCACTGGCTGCCACCGGCGTCGCGCTGACCTACGAGGCGATCGACCGGATCGAGTTCTACGACGACAAGCCGGTGGGACGCGCGGCGACCTTCGTCGGCGTCGGCGCCGTCCCCGCCTTCGCCGCCTGGTGGCTCGCCGAAGGGAGCCAGTCCGCCAACACCATCCGGACCGTCGCGATGACTTGGGGGGTGACGTTCACGGCCATCGGCGTGCTCGGCCTCATCCGCGAGCTGCTCCTCAAGCAGGCCGGCGAAACCGAAGACCCCGAGGACCGCAAGGGCCTCGAGGACATCGCCGACAACTTCCCGTTCTACCCGCCCCAGGCGGACGACGACCTGCCCGAGGAGGAGGACGTCGACGACGACGGCGAGATCGTGACGGACGCCGGCGACGACACCGGCACGTCCGGCCCGTACCCGTACCCCGGGGGGCGCCCCTTCCGGTAGCGCTCCGCGCTCTCCCACCACCCAACGCGACGACTCCAGCTCTCAGAGGAAAGCCATGCCCGACTTCACGCCCAGCAGCCGCTACCAGATCATCGACCGCGCCGACCCGACGCAGTGGATCGACCTCACGCTCGCCGACGACAACGCGTTCGTCGTCGAGCAGGTCGGCGAGCGCACCAAGGTCTTCCGCGTGCTCATCCCCAAGGGCCGCCACGCCTTCGGGGCGGAGTTCGCGCTCTTCAACAGGGAGCGCTCCGCGATGGACAGCTCGTGGAACAACGGACGGCTGCCGCCCAACGAGGTGGGCATCGTGCACAAGGTCGGCGTCGCGATCGCGCCGGTCGTCTGCGACACCCGCACGCTGACCGCCGACATCGAGAAGGCGCTGAGCAACGCCCTGATCGAGGTGAAGGTCAACGACGTCCCGCTGTTCGAGACGTCGCTGGAGACGCTCCCGATCGGCTTCGGCGTCGACCATGAGGCCGTCGCCACCAACGGCCTCGCGGCGATGGACGCGACGCCGGACCGCTACCCGCTGCTGTTCACGAACGAGGAGATGGAGTTCACGGGCAGGATCGTGCTGCCCAACCGCGAGTGGCTCCGGGACGCGCTCGAGCACGGCGTGGGCGATAGCGCGGTGCGCCGCGCGGCCGAGGCCCTCGAGCGCGCCGCGCGTGAGGCCGCCACCGGCGACGACGACGACGACGAGGGCGCGCTGACGCGCGCCGCCACGGAGTTCGCGCGCGCCGTGCGCCGTGCGTCCACGCCGCGCGACGGCGACTCGGACTGCGACGACTCGTACACCGGCCCGGGCACGCGCCACTGCATGACGCTCGAGACCGACGTGCTGGTCACGTTCTACATGCACGGCGTCTTCGGTCGCCTCCGCGCCGACAACGGCTGATCCGAGGGCGCGCGGAGTCCCTGATGCCGTCCGGCCCGGAGCTGCTCCTGTCGGTGGAGCCCCTGCGCGCAACCGCTGGCGTGCGTGCGTTCGCGCGCCGGCTCGACACGCTCTGGGAGTCCACCCGCATCTTCGATCGCGCCTGGAACGGCGCGGTCGAGCAGATGCGGGCGGCCGGTACGCCGCTGACAGCCGCGCTGCCGGACTTCGAAGCGCTGTCGGTCCGTTGGGCGGGGTTCGTGGCCGACGTGCGCGACCTGGTCCGCGACGGCGTGCGCGCGTTCCGCGTCGCGGCGCGCGACACCGTCCGGTACCTGAACGAGCTCGTCGTCGAGCTCGACGAGTTCCTCGGGCTGACGGCGGCGTGGACCGAGCTGCGCGAGTGGGTGCTGCGCGAGCTGCGTGCGCTTCGCGCCGGGCCCACCGCGGCCGAGCGGCTCGACAGCGCCGAGACCGCGGCGGGCGTGACGCTGGGGCTCATCGCCGCCGGCAGCATCGCGGGGCTGGGCCTGTGGGCCTACCTCGAGTGGCGCAAGGCCAAGCAGCAGGCCGAGTTCGCGCAGCAGACCCAGCTCCTTCTCACCCGGCTCAAGGGAGACCACTGATGGTGCGTTTTTCAAAGCGGCGCGACACCGCTGGACCGTTGATCTTCGGGCCCGGTCCGCGCGCTAGAGCACGGCGACGTCGGCGGCGCCGGCCGCGCTCGCTCGGCGACCTCGAAGATCCCGTGGAGGTCTCCGTCCGCGCGCTCCAAGAGGCCCTCGTGCGCGCCGGCTACGACGTCGGCCCGACCGGCGTCGACAACCGCTGGGGCCCGAACACGCGCGGCGCCCTGCTGCGGTTCTTGCGGCGCATCGGCTACTCCGGCGACCCGATCGAGCTCAACTCGGAGACGCGGACTTTCTCGATCGAGTCGGCGGTCTGGAGCCGGCTCTCTTCGGCCACGCCGGGCTCCGGCGGCGAGAGCCAGTCGAGCGCCTCGAGCGGCGGCGGCGGCACGCGGACCACGTCGCAGACCGACCCGGGCTCGGCCGTCGACCGGCTCGAGGCCGAAGAGGAGGGCATGTCGGGCTGGCAGATCGCGCTGCTCGGCGGCGGGGTCCTGCTGCTGACCGGCGCCATCGCCTACTCGATCACCGCCGCGCTGTCCGACGACGACGAGGACGAGGTGCGCGGACGCGAGGCCGAGCTGCTGCCTCAGTTCTAGGAGACCCGGATGACCGCCTTCAGCAAGAAGCGCTGCATGAAGCGCTGTGACTCGCTCCCGAGCGTCCACGAGCGCATTCGGTGCCGCGCCGACTGCCGTGCGCTCGAGGCGGCGCGGATCCGTCAGGCGCGCGAGCTCGCCAAGCGGCGAGCCGCGCGGGCGACGAGCGCCGCGGCCCCGCGCCGATCGAGTCAGCGGTTCGAGGTGCTCTTCAGCAGCGGCCCGCGCGCGAAGGCCCGCGCGCAGAAGAAGCGCGACAAGGCGGCCCGCGCGGGGGTGCGTGGTCTCGCCGGCTTGGGCGACGCGTCGAGCGATCGGGCCGCGGCGACGCTGGCCGCGGACACGGCCCGTGGCATCGCGCTGGCGGCCTGCAACATCGGCTACCCCAACGACAACCAGCGTCGCGATCGGGACGCGTGCATCGCCGCCGCGCACGCCGCGCACGCTGCGGCGCTGTCCATCATCAACGCCGCCACCGAAGAGGGCGAGGACGTCGACGTCGCCGCCGCGATCGAGGAGGCCCTCGCCGAGCAGGAGCGCGAGACCGAGGCGCTGCTCGCCGCGGCCGAGGTGGACCGGCAGCGCGCCGAGCTCGAGGCCGAGCGCCGTCGCCGCGAAGAGGCCGAGCGGCGAGAGCGCGAGAGCAAGAGCACCCAGACGACGCTCCTGCTTGGTGGGCTCGTCATCGCCGCCGTCGGCGTCGGCGCCTACGTCCTGCTGAGCGACGACGACGAGGACGACAAGGGGGCCGCCGCATGAGCCTGCGGCCCATCCCGGTCCGGTTCCGTCTCGACTCGACGGCGGAGGCCGCCACGCCTCCGTCGTGTCCGGACTACGGCTTTCCGAGGGTCCCCGCCTCCAACCGCCCCAACCGCTGCGTGGAGCCCTGGATCGCCGTCTACGACGCGGAGTGCACGCCGCAGGCGATCGAGTGCCTGCTGTTCCGACGGCGGCACTACGCGTGGCGCCAGACGCGCCTCGTCGCGCTGCTGCACCGGCGCCCGCCGGCCGACGCCGCGGCGGTCGCCAAGTACGAGTGGTGCGCGGAGATCGTCCGCCTGGTCATCGACCTGGCCGATGACACCAACGTCGCTCACCACTTCCTTTCCGGCTTCGGAGTCGAGGACCACTTCAGCCACACGCGCGCGCACGTCCAATCGCTGCTTCCGGGCTTCAACGGGCGGGTGGTCCCGACCATCTATCCGGAGCTGTGGTTCACGGGGCACGGCGACGAGTCGGTGGCCCCGAACCGGCCGGTGATCGGCTACTACGTCCTCGGCCATCTCGAGGGCATCGACCACTGGCGCAGCGCCTACCTCGTGATGCCGCCGGGGCGCACCGGCTCGATCATGCTCGAGCACGTGCGCGCGGCGCACGCGCTGGAGCGGCCCCGCCCCATCCCCAACCGCTGGCGTCGGGGGTCGGGTGTCGGTGGGGGGACGCCCTCTCCGATCGATCGCGCGGCGCTGCGCGCGGCGCTCACGCAGGGCCGCGGCGTCTCCGCGCGGGACCTGTCGATCGCGCTGTTCGCGACGGCGCCCGACGACTTCCAGGTGGGCAGCATCGAGCGCGCGACCGGCGGCGCTCCGTGCCTCGCCGGCCCGGCCGACCGCGAGTGCTTCCACTACGAGCGCTTCCCCGTGGCCATCGCGGGCGCGAAGGCGACGATGGACCTGCTCGAGGCGCACGCGCGCGACTGGATCGAGACGCCCTTCGACGTGGTCCTGAACCGCGGCTATCGCCGCTACCTCACCTACCTCACGCCCTACGCCGAGGCCGGCACGCTCGGGCTGACGCCCGAGGAGCTGCTCGAGCAGACGCTGGTCGCCGAGCGCCTCGAAGCGCAGGCCATGAGCGACACGGCGTTCGGGGTCGTCGCCGGGGTCGCCACCGCCATCAACCCGATCATCGGCGGGATCATCGCGCTGATCGGCGCGGCGATTCACATGCTGCTGGAGTTCGTGCCGCTCGCCAGCGGCGACGGCGACTGCCCGCGGCTGGGCTTCCGGCGGATGCTCACCGACCCCGAGTGCGCCGTCCCGACGCCGCAGGGAAACACCAACATCGTCGGCCTGCTGGACGAGTACATGACGCGCGTCGCGGCCGACCCCGCGACCCGAGCCGGCGGCGGAGGCGAGCAAGACGATCGGCGCGATCGCGATGAGGACGAGGGCGGCGTCCCGGTCGTCGGGCTGCTTGGCGTCGCGGCGCTCGCGGCGCTGGGAATCGGTGTGCTCGCCAAGCGCCGCAGCGACCGCCGTAGCGAACAGACCGAGGGAGAGCGCCCATGAGCACCATGACGCAGGAGACGCACAGCCAGCGAATCACCGCGCAGCAGTACCAACGGCTGCTGCACAACGAAGGCGCCCGCCGCCACCGCGCGAGCACCCGCTCGCATTTCGTCTTCTACCTGCCGCGCCGCGACATGTGGATGACCGCGCGCGCCGGCCGCCGCGGCGACGTCCTCGTGCGCTTCTACGCGCGCTGTCCCTGCGAGGACGAGTGATGCCTCCGCAGACCGTCAGCTCCCAGGAGGTCCTCGAGCTGCGCCAGCTCGAGCTGCGCGTGATGGCCGAGGAGCTCGCCGTCCTCGCCGCCCAGATCCGTCTCGCCGACCAGACCAACCGCGCCATCCAAGACGCGCAGCGGCGCGAGTGGGAGCTGCAATTCGATCAGCAGTCCCGCCACGGCTGGTGGGTGCTCGCCCAGGTGACCGCGGGCGCCGCCGCCGGCATCGCGCTCGGCGCTCTGTTCCTCAACCTCACCCGTCCCCGGAGTCGTGATGCCTGAGCCCATCCCCATGAACCGTTTCGAGCCGAACCTCGGCGTCGACCGCGAGGCCGAAGAGGAAGAGGAGTGCGACTGCTGGCCCTGGTGGTGGCTGCTCGTCGCCGCCGCGGCGGGAGCCGCCGCGGGCGGCGGCCTCGGCTACTACGCGGGCCAACGCAAGAAGACGAACGAGCTCGAGGCCGGCGACGCCTTCGACGACGAGTTCTGATGTCCGCCGCGCTCGACCCCGGCCGTCTCCTGCAGCTCGCCGCGCTGATCGGCGCGAGCGGGGTAGGGCTGACCCTCGTCGTCCGGCGCGCGCCGGGCGTCTCGGGGTGGGTGCGCGCGGGGGTCAAGCCGTGGGCCTGCAACCTGTGCTGCGCGACCTGGAGCACGCTCGGCCTGGTCGTCGTCGCCGGGGTCGTGACGCGCGACCCGTCGGCCGCGCTGTCGTGGCTCCCCGCGCTCGCGGTCGCGACGTGGGGCCTGAACCAGGCCGAGCCGCCCGCGCTGCCCGACTTCGGGGTGCCTGAGCCGGAGCCCGAGCTGGAGTCCAACGCGTGAGCCGCCCGTGGCGCAATCGCGAGGCTCTGCTGCTGGGCCACAGCCAGATGGAGGGCATGGCGCCGTTCTTCGTCAACAAGCTCCGGCGGTCGCGCGTCCGCACGATCCACACCCACATCGAGCGCGGCCTCAACCTTCAGCGCGTGCAGCGTGACGTCCGCTACGGCCGGCGCCAGATCCTGCCTCCCAGCGTCGCCGACGAGCTCCCCTTCGCGATCGTGGCGCTCAGCGGCAACGGCGCCGTCACTGACCCGCGCCAGCTCGAGTCCAACCTCTATTGGCTGCGCGCGGAGTACCCCCGCGCGCTCATCGCATGGCTCGGGCACACGATCACGCGCACGAGCGACGCCGAGGCCGACGAGGAGCGCGCGCGCGCGGCCGAGCTCGAATCGCGGCTCGTGCCCACCACGCTCTCGGGCTTCGTCTGGGTGGACATGCGGCTGCCGTCGGCGCTGCTCGCCGGTGACGGCATCCACCACACCCGCGAGGGCTACCGGCAGCTCGTCGACCACGCCTGGGCGCAAATCCTCGAGGCCACCGACCGGAGCTCGGCGCGCTCGGCGCTGCCGGCGATCCTCGGCGGCGCTGCGCTGGGCCTCGCGGGGGTCCTCGGCTACCGCGCGTGGCAGAGCCAGCGCGACAAGCGTTCGTCCCGCTCGGCCGAGGCCGACAAGTACGACCGCCTCTTCGCAGGGCTGGGGGAGGGCGACCCGTGGCCGTGAAGCGCGGAGCGATCGTGCACGGCGACTGGCGCTACCAGCTCACCGACGAGGACCTCCTCTGGGCCGGACGCATGGTGCAGGGCGAGACGCTGCCCGGCCGCGCGCGCCGCGGCGAGGACGCGCTCGCGGTGCTCTGGACGATGACGTCGCTGTTCACCCCGGCCGGGCAGCGGGCCAAGTACGGCCGGCTGCGCTTCGGGACGTTCACCGATCTCATTCGCGCCTACAGCCAGCCCATCAACCCGCGCTGGCTCCGGGACGGGTTCTTCTGCCGGCCCGGCGGCCGGCATCACGGAACCGACGCCTGCGCGCCCGAGCGCCTCGACGGTCGCGAGCGATTGCAGCGCATGGCGTGGTCGGAGCTGGACGCGGAGCTGCGCGCCGTCGTCCTTCGCTGGGCCGCGGGCCAGACCACCAACCCAGCCCCCCGCGCCATCGAGTTCGCGGCGCCCTACGTCGCCCGCGCCTTCCTCGAGCGACACCCCGACGCGCGTCGCGTCACCACCATCCACAACCAGTTCATCGCGACGGCGAGATCGTGGGGCTGGGCCACGCTGCCGAGCGTCGTGGCGCGCGAGGGCGCGGCGGCGGCCCGCGGATCAGCCGCCGGGATCGCGCTGTTCGGGGTCGCCGCGTTCGGCGGTCTGCTCGGCTGGGGTCTGTCGCGGCGTCGGTCCGCTGAGCAGCGTGTCCGCAGCCGGCGACGGAGGAGATAGTCATGCCCACTGCCACCATCTCGGTCAGCGAGGTCCAGCAGGGACTCACCTACTGGCGCAACGTCGAGTCCCGCGGCTTGACCGACGACGCGCCGAGCCCCGGCCGCATCGATGGGATGTGGGGCCCGCGCACGCACGAGGCGCTCCGCGCCTACGTCGCGCACCACGCCGGGGGGAGCCGGTTCGATGCGGCGCGGGTGCTGGCGCCGCTGCGCAGCGTCCCAGCGCGGACTCGTGAGATCGAGCTCGAGCTGTACTTCGCCGGGAGGCTGCAGACGCATGCGGTGCTGTACCGCTCCCGCCCACGCGGCGGCAGCGGGTCGCGTCCCTCGACGCCGCGCGACGAGCCGGGGCGCGTGCGCCCCCCGCCCGACCGCGGCGCGGGCAGCGGCGCCGACAGCGGCGGTGGCTCGGTTGGCGCGGGCGGTGACCGAGGTGACTCGCGCGAGTCGAGCTCGGAGGGCTCGCCCGCATTCGCGATCCTCGGCCTGCTCCTCGTCGCGGCGGGGGGCACCGCGGCCGCCGTCGCGTGGTCCCGCCGCAAGAAGAAATCCGACCCGTACGACGACGAGGGCCTCTATGACGACGATGCGCTCCTCGAGACGGATTGGGCCTGATGCGGCGACGGCTCGGCATACTGCCGAGCGCGATGCCTCCGCTGCCTCGCTTCCTCGCCTACCTCGCCGCCGGGCTCGTCGCGCTCGGGGTCGCTCTGCTCGCGCTGCGGGACGGGTTCGTGGTCCCGCTCATCACCGGGCAGCTCGGCGACTTCGTCCTCGTCGACCACTTCTGGACGCCGCTGATCAACTGGATGGGGCTCGGCCTGTTCGTCTTCGCGGCGGGGACGCTAGGAAGCGCGGCCTGGGCTCGGCATCGAGACGCCTCTTGGGACGCGGTCACGCCTCGCGTTCTGGGTGGGTGCTTGGTGGCGCTCGCGGTGTTTGGGGCGCTCGTCGGGGTGCTTGCAGCGCTGGCCTCGTAGCCGTCCAGCACCAGGGGGCACCGCGGGTGGGCAACCGAGATGTCCTGCGACCGATGGAGGGAGCAAGCGACAGCTGCACGAGCCAGCTCCAGGCGACCGCACGCGCCCAGGGCGCGCCGACAACCGGCGTCAATCTGGGTTGACCGAGTTCACGAGAGAAGCGTCAGTTCAACTCGCCGACTCACGTCCGTCCTGAGTTCGCGTAGGTTGTGTGGCGGGGAGGTTGAGATGGGGAACCACGAAGGCGCTCGATACTGGGCCGGCGTACTCGCCGCGATGAGCCTCGCGCTGCTGGGCGGCTGTGAGCAGTGCAGCCCGCCCGCATGCAGCTCCGAGGGGCTCGAGTGCGCCGAGGACGAGCAGGCCGTCTGCCAGCAGCGGCGGTGCGCGCCGATCGCCGAAGAGGGTCAGCCTTGCTCCATCGACCCATGCAACGAGGGTGCGATCTGTCCGTTCGGCACGTTCTGCCGGCCGCTCGGTGGGACGTCCGGCGGCCTCTGCCTTCCGGGCCGCTCGCTCAACGATGCGTGCGAGCAGGACTCGCTCACGGAGGGCTGCACGTGGCCGCTCGTCTGCTCCAGCTTCTCCGACTCGACCGACGACCCAGCGTGCCCACCGCGCCCGCCGAATACGCCGCCATCGGCAGACGCGACCTGTACGATCGGTCGCCAGGTCGGACAAAGCTGCCAGGCGTCGTGGGACGAGGAAGGGCTCCAGTGCCTGCGTTGCGAACCCGGCCTCGATTGCATCAACGGACGCTGTATGGCTGTCTGCGAGACGGACGACGACTGCCCGTGCGACGTGAGCTGCGACAACGGGTTCTGCTTCCAACCGTGTACCCCGGGTGAGGTCTGCACGGTGGCCCCGGGCGAGTGCGGCTTCTGCTTCGAGTCGAGCGACGGCACCCACTGCGTGCCCGGTGTCGGCGTCGAGGTCGTCGACGGCGAGTGCGCCGTCGACGAGACGCCGGACGCCTGCGAGCCCCTCCAGTGCGAGGAGGGTCAGCGCCTCATCTGCGGCGGAACGCGCTGCGCGAACGTCGGAGAAGGCCCTCCGACGATGGACACCTGCGATCCCGACCCGTGCACCTCTCCAAACCCCACCCCAACCGTGTGCGACTGGAATCAGTCCTGCTTCGGTGGACCCAACTTCCGGTGCCAACAGCGCTCATCCACCCCCGTTGGCGTAGCGCCTGCGTGCAGCCCGAGGTCACCGAACTCGATCGATGGCACCCCGTGCCCGTTCCCGCTGGTGTGCCGAGGGTTCTCGGGAGAACGAGGCGGGGCCGCAGGCGGTTGCCCCGCTCGCCCTGACGACCTCCCCCCAGACGTCTACCCCGACGGCGCATGCGTCCTCGGCCAGACACGCGGACAGGAATGCGACGCGACTTTCCTCGAGCCCGTCTCGTCCTGCCTGCGCTGCGAGCCCGGCCTGGAGTGCATCGACTCCCGGTGCACCCTCCGCTGCGCCAGCAACGAGGACTGCCCGTGCGAAGAGGTCTGCAACGGCGGCCTGTGCGGCTCCTCCTGCTCGGACGAGGGCTCGGAGTGTGTCGCTGCGCCCGGCGTGTGCGGCACCTGCGGCACCGATGGCACGTGCGCGCCCCTCGCCGATCCGGTGACAGAGGCCTGCGGGAGCCCCTTCGTCGATGACGACTGCGACGGCGAGGTAGACGAGGGCACCCCCGACATCCGCTGTGACGGCGTCGACGACAACTGCGACGACGTGCCCGACGAGGGATGGAGCCCGGGCCGAGAGATCATCCCGTCGTGCGATGGAGTCTGCCCGACCGATCCCTTCGTGACGCTCCGAGGTCGGTACGAATGCAACGATGGCGAGCTGACGTGCGTTGCGGAGCCGGGCATCGACTTCTGCACCGCCCCCGGACCGATCACGGTCCCGGGCGGATACCTTTGGTGTGGCGGCGGACCGGGAGACGTCTGCGCCAGTCTCGGCGTGCAGTTCCGTCCGTGCTTCGAGTCGCTCACCTGCAACCTGGGAACCGGACTCTGCGTTGGCGTCGCGGCGACCAACGTGTGCCGCCTCGTCTGCGAACCGGACTCGCCGACCGTGTGCATTCCCTGCGATCGCTACACTCAGGACTGCGTATGGACCGGTACGCCGTAAATCTAATCGCGACCGCGATCGCTCTACCCGTCCTGGTCGCGTGCGGAGACTTGCACGGCCTAGGGGACGCCGGGGCTGACGCTGCGTTTGACTCGGGCATCCCTCCGGATACGGGGGTCGATGACGCAGGGGTCGACGCCGCACCCCGTTTCGACGCAGGCGATGACGCCGGCTCGGACGCAGGCCCCGAGGAGCTGCAGCTCCACGTCACCGTCTGGGCGGACGCCGAGGGCACGGTCGCGTCCGCCGACACCGCGTGGATCGCCATCGGCGCCGATGGGTCGCGCGCGTCGGGTCGAACGACCGCCGATGGACAAGTGGACCTGAGCCTCCCCGCCTCCGGAGCCCCTTACGAGTGGACGGTCGCGGCCTCCGGACGCGGCGCTCGCTCGCTCGTGGGCCTCAGCGGTGACGTCGAAGCTGAACTCCACCTCCACGCGGACCCAGCTGCGCTTCCGCCGTCGGCGGGGCCGCTTGTTCGGATCACCGTCTCCGGCCTCGCCGAAACCGAGCGCGCCGCGATCTCCGGCTCGGGCTTCTTTGGGAGCGCGTGGGCCGACACCTCCACGCTCGAGGGCATCTGGGACCCCGACTCGTCGACGTACAGCCTCCTCGCGGTCGTCTACGAGCAACGCTACGTGTGGCTCGAGGAGATCGGATCGTCCCACCCCGTGAGCCCCGGCGGGTCGCCACCCATCCGCGCGCAGGTCGTCATCGCACCGACGACCGCTGCTCCCCCAGCTGAACTCGCCGTCGACCTCTCGACTGGCATGCCCCCGGTTGCGCACGAGGTGAGCATCGAGCTCCCCGACCGTGGCTACTTCATGCCCCGGGTCCACTACGTCGATGGGTTCTGGGGTGTGCAGCGATCGCCCGGGCCCTGGCTCTCGCACTTCGTGCCGATCGGGGCGAACGAGATTGGCTCAAGTGGGGGCGCGCTGCGCGGCTCGCTCTACACATTCGACGAACCCGAGCTTCGCTGGGCCGAGGGTCAGATCTGGCTCCGGGACGCGCGCGCAGACCAGCTCGCGAGAATCCACGTCGACCCCGAGACCTCCACCATCGTCGTGCCGCCCGTCGAGGGGCCTGTGCGACTCGACGGTGACAGCGTCACCGCGCTCCGGTTCGAGACGAACGCACCAGCCTGGTCTTCCTCGCGCTACGGCCTCTTGCAGGGGCTCGGGACCGAGCCCGGCTCCGCTATCGTCTCGTGGGTCGTGGTGGCGCCCACCGGGCGCGTCTACGCGAGCGAGCTGCCGACCCTGCCGGACGACCTCGACCTGCCGATGCTCGGATTCGACACGGCGCGTGCCGCCAACGCCTTCGTCGAGAACACGCATGACCTGCGGGCAGGAGCGCCGCTACGTGACGTTCCGCAGGCCCCCTATGTGGACGGGCGAGCCGCCTCAGAGGGGCCCTCACGCTTCGTTCGAACGGTCACCTGGTGAACTCCCTCGATTGGGTCGCAGCGAGTAGATCATGCTGACGGCGATCCTGTGGATGAGTCCGATCGCGGGCGGCCACTCGGTGTTCGCGCGCTACGACGAGGCAGAGGTGTGGGGCGATCGAGCGGCTGCGCGAAGCGGTCTCGACGCGGGTGGATTCGCCCAAGGCGAGCTAACTCTTCCCCAGCGCGCGAGCTGGACGCGGGGCCGGCGAGCGCTGAGCGTCGCCTGGCCGGGTTCCCGGCGATCGACTGGCACCCTGATCCTCCGCGTGTCGACCGTCGGGCTCGAGCACCCTGTTTTGAAGAGACGGCTCAGCTAGATTTGGCCTCGTGAGGGGGAGTCTCGCCGGTCGATCTTGGCTCATGAGCGTAGTTCTGGGCTGTGCTCAGCTCGCTGGCTCATGCACTCCGCAGCCCCGGACCCAGGCAACGGTCGTGATCGACGCGGAGAGCGAAGTTCGCGCGCGGGCGTCGCATCTACGTCTGGTGGTCCGTGACTTGGAGATGGAGGAGCTGCGTTACGACCACACCTACGATGTGGTCGCTGGGGAGCTGACCTGGCCCGCGTCGATCGCTCTCGTGCCCCGAGACAACGATGCCACGCGACGGTTCTTTGTAGGGGTCTATGGGCAGGACAGTGAGGACGCCTCCGACGTGATCGCGCAGAGCACGCTCCGGTCGGGGTACGTGGCGGCGTTGACAACGGAGTTCCGGGTGGTGCTCGAGGACAGGTGTCTCGACGTCGAGTGCACGCCCGAACAGACGTGTCGGGAGGGGGTCTGCCGGGAGGCGATCGATCCCCTTGCCGATGCTGGCCCCGGAGACGCAGGCCCCGAAGAGGGCCCCGACACAGGCGTGCTCGACGATGCGGGTTTTGATGGAGGCTCTCCGCGCTGCCCTGACTCTGGCCCCTGCGTGTGGCGCTCGATAGGCGTGGGCGCCTTCGGAGCGTGCGGCCTGGACGTTGACTCGCGCATTCACTGCTGGGGTAGTGGCGAGCTTCTCGAAGGCGTGCCCGTCGAAGCTGGGTTCGATCTCCTTTCGGTTGGCTTGCACCACGCGTGCGCACAGCGCGCTGGCGCGGTCGTGTGCTGGGGCCGAAACGGAAATGGACAGTCCACGCCGCCGAGCGACGTGGGCGATGTCATTGCGCTCGCATCGGGCCAGGCCACGACGTGCGCACTCGTAGCCGACGGAACCATCGCGTGCTGGGGCTTCGACATGATGTCGACTCCCCCAAGCGGGACGTTCAACGAAATCGCCTGCGGTTCTTCGCACTCGTGTTGCGCGATCCGCGCCAGTGACGCATCCATCGTCTGCTGGGGCGCCGACCACGAAGGGCAGGTGAGCGATGCGCCGGCAGGCGAGTACCACGGGCTGAGTGTCGGCTCGAGGCTCGCCTGCGCGCTCAGCGACGTCGGCAAGGTGGAGTGCTGGGTGAGGTTCCCCCGCTCTCGCGGACAGGTTGACTATGCCGCCAACGCGGCGACCTCGGACTTCAATTCGAACTCTACCGGGCTGACGTAGTTCAGATGCGAGTGGCGCCTCTCGGCGTTGTAGAAGCAAAGGATATAGTCGCCGATGGAGACGACGGCGGCGCCACGGGTCGCGTACTGCTCCTCGTGGACGAGCTCGACCTTGAGCGTGCTGAAGAAGCTCTCGGCGACCGCGTTGTCCCAGCAGTCGCCCTTGCGGCTCATGCTCGCGACGATGCCCAGCAGCGCCAGCGCGCGCCGGTACTCGGCACTCGCATACGGGCTGCCGCGGTCGGAGTGGTGGATGAGCCCGCGCGGAGGCTTGCGGTGCTCCACGGCCATCGAGAGGGCGGACAACGCGAGCGTCGTGTCGTTGGCGTCGCTCGCGGCCCAGCCGACCACGCGACGGGCGTACAGGTCGACGATGACCGCGAGGTAGAGCCAGCCCTCGTAGGTCCAGACGTAGGTCACGTCGGTCACCCACACCTGGTTCGGCGCGCTCGCCTCGAAGTTCCGCTCGAGCAGGTTCGGCGCGATGGGGTTGGCATGCTGCGAGTCGGTGGTCTTGCGGAACCGGCGGCGCGGACGCGCGCACAGCCCGAGCTCGCGCATCAGCCGTTCGACGCGCTTGCGCCCGACGCGGATGCCTTGCGCCTGCAGCTCGGCGTGAACGCGGGGGCTGCCGTATCGGCCTCGACTGCGCTTGTGGATGGCGGCGATGTCGATGGCGAGGCGCGCGTCATCATGGAAACGAGCCGATTCGGGGCGGTCTCGCCACGCGTAGAACCCGCTCTTGGACACGCCCAGGAGCCGGCACATCAGGGCCACGGGGAAGGCCACCGCCCTCGCCAGGATGAACGCGAACTTCACTCGTTCTCCTTGGCAAAGAAGGTGGCCGCCGCTTTTAGGATTTCGCGCTCCATCCGCAGCCGCTTGTTCTCGCGCCGCAGCCGCGTCAGCTCGTCGCGCTCCACCGTCGTCAGCTCGCCGGGGCGGCCGCGGCCCGCGTCGACCTCAGCCCGACGCACCCACTCGCGCACCGACGTCACCGTCAGGTCCAGGTCCTTCGAGACCTGGCCGATGCTCCGGTCGCCTGCCTGGCACAGCGCCACGACCTCGGCCCGGAACTCCGGCGTGAACTTCCTTCGCTTCCTCTTCGACATGGGACACTCCTCGCGCAGCATCGCGCCTTCGGGGGTGTCCACGGAAGCGGGGGATCCTCAGGGGCTGCCGGGAGACCCGGGGGTGCCTCAACGATCGTGGGCAGGTGACCGATGCGCCTGATCGACCCGGCTACCAACAGGTTTGGGCCGGTACTCGTCAAGGCTGCGCGATACGTAGCACGGGTCCCCCCGAGTGTTGGGGCTCCGACGAGTACGGCATACTCTCCTCGTCGCCGACGGTTCGCGTCGACTCGCTCGGGACTGCACTCAACACTTGCCTGTGCGGCTGGACCGAGGCTGGAGAGGATGTCTGCTGGGGTCGAAATGACTTCGGTCAGTGCTCGCCGCCGTGACTCTGCAGCGCCGGCAACGCTGCGGCGCTAGAAGCTGATTTCGTCGGGCGTCAGGAGTTCAATGCGGCAGTAGGAGCCAGTCGGCAGCGCCATCGAGTCGGAACAGGCTGGAGTCCCCGGCGCGTCGTAGCGCCAGATCTCGTAGGGCGCGACGACCCGGTGAAGGTCGTCGAAGTCCGCGTCTCCGCTCGCGCCCGCGTAGTCGACGCCAGCGCCCGTCCGAATCTCGACCAGGCCCTGGCCAAGTGCCCCGGGCGTTAGCCGCATTCCAGGCCGGCTACTCACCTGCAAGAGCGCATCTCGAATCGCGTCGCCATCTGTCGTTCCTGCCAACTCGATGGCGAGCGTCAGGAGCGCCATCGCATCGTAGCTGTGGCTTGCGAAGGGGATAGGCTCTCGCTCATAGCGAGCAAGATAGGCGTCGCGGAATGCGTTGTACTCCGGCGTGGGTGGTTCGAGCAGGGGCGCCACGCTCAGGAAGCCGTCGACGAGCGCGGGGTCACCCGTGTCGTCGACGAGCGATGGCGTATGCAGTCCGTACCCGCCGATCCAGGTGATGTCGGGGGTCGCGTTCAGGGCTTCCCAATCGCGCAGAACGGTCGCGGCCGTTCTGGAAAAGGCGACAAGGGCGATGCAGTCTGGGTTCGCATCCCGGACGCTCGTGAGCTCGGTCGTGTAGCTCGCCTCCTCCGACGGGATTGGTACACGAATCGCCGTAGTGCCACCTCCTGACTCCCACGTCGTCTCGATGTGCGTGCCGAACTGAGCGCCGTAGTCGTCGTTGAGGTGGACGATGGCGAGTCGGGTGCACGACTGTGACGACGCAGCCAGGGAGATTACGGCCGCCTCGAGAAGGTCGGACGGGGCGAGGGTGAACAAGAAGCGGTCTGTTGTGGGCAGTGCTTCGTTGAACTCCGACAGGCGGCTCGAGGTCGCGCAACAGGTCAGTTGCGGAACTCGTGCGGGGGTTGCGATCGACGCGATGCTCAGCGAGCTTGAGCTCGTCGGCGCGCCCCAGATGGCGGTGACTCCGTCTTCGTTGATCAGGCGGTTCGCGAGCGACTCCCCCACCGAGGCGTCGGTCTCGTCGTCCACCACGATTGGCTCGATCAGTCGCCCGCCGAGGACTCCCCCGGCCATATTGACTTCCTCGATGGCCAGCAGGGCTGCGTCCCGCCAGAGCGGCCCGTCGCTACCAAGCACCCCCGAAAGCGGTGTGATCAACCCGAGCCGGATCGGTTCATCACCGGGGCCTGTCATCACGGTGGCGGGTTGGCAGACGCCCGTGAAGCAAGCTTCCTCGGCAGCACAGTCGGCACCCATGCACAGGTTCTCGATGACGAGGTGGAGGGCCACGTTTTGTTGTCGGACATAGCCGCCGAGAACAGCTTGCTGCGCCACGACCCCGCCCGACCTGTCCAACGCATAGGCAGCGAGCAAGAAGCGCCTCGAGGCATCCTCGTTCCGTGGTGTGAGCGCGATGCTCGCAGGCCAAGGGAAGTCTCGTAGGAGGTATGGAGCGTCGTGACGGATTTCGTTCGTCTCGAGGTCGCGGACAACGACTCGGAGTGTCGTCGCGTTCTCTCGTACGGAAGACTCCGCATCGATAGAGATCGTCGCCTGGGTGGCTGGGCGAGGTGCGCACCCCATGCAAACGACGAGTAGAGCCGAAGCCCAGCTCACTGCTCTGCGTCGTGTCCACGCCACCGGCCGTCCCCGTCAGTCGCTGTGGGCATTAGGGCCCCAACGCGACCTTGCTCGCTAGGGTATGCTCGCGGGCTAAGCGGGGGAAGGCTTGGGAGTACAGTGCTCATCGTGCGGAGCGGTGGTCGAGGCTGCGGCTTCGTTCTGTCCGCACTGCGGTGCGCGCCTTGGTTCGGTTCCCCCCCAGGACGCACTCATTGGTGAGCTTCTCGATGATCGGTACCTGATCACGTCGCTCGTCGGCCGCGGGGGGACTGCCACCGTCTACGCTGCTCGGCACCAGCACCTGGGTCGCGATGTCGCCGTGAAGGCTCTTCATTCGGACGTCTCAAAAAGCGGTTCGATGATCGAGCGATTCAAGCGCGAGGCGCGTGCTGCGAGCCGTGTCGATCACACCAACGTCGTGCACACCTACGACTTCGCGCGAGACCCGCGTGGTTTCTACTACCTCGTGATGGAGTTGGTGGCGGGTCGCGAGCTTGCAGATGTCATCGCGGAACACGGCCCCTTGCCCCTGCCCCGCGTCCTTCACGTTCTTTCTCAGGTCGCAGCCGCCCTCGCGCGTTGTCACGAGCTCGGCCTGATTCACCGGGATCTGAAGACAGAGAACGTCATGCTGACCCGCCGGGGCAACGACGGCGACTTCGTCAAGGTGGTCGACCTCGGGCTCGCCCGGACGGTTGAGGTCGACGAGGAGCTACCCAAGCTCACAGCGGTCAACGCGTTGCTCGGCACGCCGGCCTCGATGGCGCCGGAGCAGTGGGGTAGCGACAGGTTTGACGAGCGAACCGACGTCTACGCGCTCGGGGTGCTCGCGTACGAGCTGCTCACGAGTCGGGCCCCCTTCGAGAAGAAGACGATCCAGGCCTACATGTTCGCGCACATGAACGATGCCCCGGTTCCACCAAGTCGCATCGTTCCGCGGCTCAACCTTCCGGCCGCCGTCGACACGTTCGTGCTGAAGGCCCTCGAGAAGTCGCCGGCGGCACGTTTTCAGAGCATGCCCGAGGTACTCACGGCCCTGGGCGACCTGTGGTCGGCGTGCGCCGTCCGTCCCGGACCCGGGAGCACCACCTACTCTGGAACTGCTGCTGCGCCGCCACCGCTGTCGGAGAGTGCGCTGCCCGACCCTACGGTCTACGCATCGAACGCGCTCGACCTGGTCTGGGACGTGCCGAGCCTCTGCGACGAGATTATCCGTCTTCACCAGATTCGAGCGGACCGCGTGCGCGCACTTCTTGCGGCGGTGTGGCCTGGTGGGCCCCCGCGGGAAGCCACCATGTGGCTTCCATCACTTGAGCACGTGTCCGTGCGTCTCGACGAAGCACGCCGCGCCGTCCACGACGCCCGAGAGCGGTTCGACGCGGAAGAGCGGATGGCAGCGGAAGTCGAGGCATCGCTGCGAGGACGGATCATCGACCTGAGCCTCACGGCCGAAGATGGTCCCCCAACGCCAGAGGCCAGGGCCCAGCGTCGAACCCTCGAGCGACGCATGGCGAAGTTCGATCGCCAGCGAGACAAGGCGCGCCGGGAGCTCGAGTCCGAGATCGAGGTGCGCGTTCGCGAGATTCACGCATGCCTTGCTCAGCTCGACCCGATCTTTGCGACGCTGATGTCGGTGGCGCAGAAGGCGGCGTCCGCAACACGCGTTCGCCACCACCTACGGGAGGTGGTCAAGGTGGACGGTGCGATAATGAGCTACGGAGGATTGCTCGAGGCGCTGGCCGAGATGGTGGAAGAGTAGGCGCTCTTCCGAAGCATGAGCGCTTGAGCGACGTGAGCGCATGAGCCGCGTCAGGCGTCACCATCGCTCCAACAGGGTGGTCACCGAGCCAAGGGTGCCGGGCTCGACGGGCTCCACGCCCGGGTCGTAGAGAAGGGCACCAATAACAACCCCGATCACGGCTGCTACGCCGACACCGAGGAGGGTCCAGAACAGCGGGCTCTCCTCGATCCCTCCCTCGTCGTCCGGTGCGGTGGGGGTGGGGGTCGGCACGAGTCGCGCTTCCCAGGAGAGGTCCTGTCCCGAGAGTGCGGAGAGCGGGTGGCGAGCGTTTGCATGGCCCTCGGCTGTCACGAGCACTGAGTGGTCGCCCGGATCCAGAGGGATCCGCCGAACAGCCCCCTGACCCGCAATGGGCTCACCGTCCACGAACACCTGCGCGTCCGGCGGGTCGAGCTGAAGTGTCAGCGTCGCCACGGAGCGCCGGGCCTCCTCGATCCACCCCCGAATCTCCTCCTGTTGGGCTGCATCGTCCGTGACGCGGAGGAGCTGCTGATAGACGACCATCGACTCGACGTGGCGCCCGAGCACTCGGAGACAGACCCCGATGTTTCGCAGGATGAAGGGCCGCTCGTCGAGCTCGTACGCACGGCGAAAGAACTCGAGCGCTTCACTCCACCGCTCTTCTTCCGCTGCCGCCTGTCCTTGTTGAAACAGACCGCGTGCTTCCTCGGTCTGGGCCAGCACCCGACTCGGCGCGAGGACCAGGACGGGCGCTAGGAGCATTACGGCGACGAAGGCCGAAACGGAAACGAAGCGAGTTCCATCCCCCATGACGCGAGTCTACCCCTGTCAATCCTGCCAACCCGAGAGGTCCTGAACGGCTCGACTCCTCCGCGAGGCTGCACCACGCCGTTGGGGTGTTCGAGGCCGCGTCGATTCACCGGCCGAAGGGGCCTCGACATCCGTCGTAGGTGGCCGAGTTGCTCTTCGTCGGTGTCTACGCCCCGCTCGTCGGCGTAGGTTCATCTCGATCTCGAGCGACTGCCCCTCGCCGGCGAAGCGGCGAACCGCCGGACGGTGGCCTCCCGAGGTGGCGCGCAGTTCGTGGGTCCGCCCGTCTCGCGGGACTGTGAACTGCGGCTCTGACGGTTGTCCATCGAGCGTGAGTCGCGCTCCCTGGGGAAGACCGACGACTCTGACGTCTGTCCGTTGGACGACGGAATCGGAGGTGGCTTCGACGGGCTCGTCGACGGGTCGAGAGCGCGGAGGGGCCACTCGGTCGCCTGCACTCGCCGCGGTCTGAGCCGGAGGCCCAGCAGGAGCGGTTTGCGCGGGTTCAGAGTCTGCCGTGGAGGCCACGCCAATTGCGACCAAGACTGCCGCAGCGAGTCCGAGGGCCGCCACGGTTGCCCCTCCGATCAGCAGGGGGAGTCGGCCCGTTCGGCTGGGAGCGTCGGTCGCGACCGCGCGCACGGGAGCTCTCACGGTGGTCGGAACGTCGGTGACGACATCGAACTCGGGCAGGTCGTAGTCCGGCAGACCGGGTGTCCAGGGGAGAGGTGTCTCGACCGTTTGCTCGGCATCGAAACCACGCGCTCCCCGTATACGGCGAAGTACCTCGAGCGCCTCTGATGCGGTTGGACGCTCGGCCGGTTGTTTGCGGAGCAGGGCTGCGACGAGACTCTCCAGTTCCTCCGGGAACTCCCGCCCCGTCGCGTCAGCGAGGGTGTCGGGCGTCATCTTCAGGTGCATTCCGAGGATGATGACCATCTCCTCATCCTCGAAGAGAGGGCGACCGGTGAGCATCTCGAAGAGGATGACGCCCAGTGCGTAGAGGTCGGCTGGCGCGTCGACGCGCTCGCGTCGACCGGCCGCCTCCGGGCTCATGTACAGCGGGGTTCCGAGCAGGGCACCAGTCACCGTCAGATGGCTCTCGGCGACTCCCGCACCGGACGCGTCCAAGCGCGCGATTCCGAAGTCGAGGATCTTGATGCCGTCGCGAGTCAGCATGATGTTCTCGGGCTTCAGGTCGCGGTGCGCGATGCCTGCCGCGTGTGCCGATTCGAGCGCGCCGCAGATCTCGATGATGATGTTCAGCGCATCGGCCTCGGCGAGAGGTCCCACCTCGAGTTGCGCGCCGAGGGTGTGCCCTTCGACGAACTCCATGACCAGGAAGAGCTCGCCATCCTCTTCGCCGAAGTCGTAGATCGCGACCGTCCGAGGGTCGTCAATGCGGCTCGCGGCCTTTGCCTCGCGACGGAATCGCCGGACCATGTATGGATCCGCAGAGAGGTGTCGCTTGAGTACCTTGAGCGCGACTCGGCGGGGTGCTGCGTCCTGCTCGGCGAGGAAGACGCTCCCCATCGCTCCTTCGCCGAGCACCCTCTTGATGCGGTAGCGGCCGGCCATGACGGACCCTGGTCCGACGCCTACTGAGATCTGATCAAGCAACGTGGCGCCGTCGTGCGGACAGCGTTCGGTCCCACCGTGGAAGGTCCCGTGGCACGAGGGACAGACCTTGAGATTGGCTGCCGCGTTCATCCAACCGCCGTCAGGGTAGCAGCACTGAACGAACTCCCTCGGACGCTCAAGATGCTGGCGATCTTGAACCGGCACCTCTCTCCCTCGGCGCGTACCCTGTCGATGAAGCCAGGATCATCAAAGTGTGGGGCCGGCTGCCTCGCGTCCGACGTCACACAGGGAGAGATGAGTGTGCTGCGTACCTCGGTGCCGTTCCTCTTGACGCTCTGCCTGGCAGCCATGTCGGCACAGGCGCAGGCACAAGACGACGCACGACAGCTCTTCGAGCGAGCCGAAGCAGCCGCGACCGAGGAGCGCTGGACGGAAGCGCTCGCGCTCTACAACCGGGCGTACGCGCTTGACGAGCGACCCTTCATCCTAAGGAACATTGGGGTCTGCCTTCGTGTGCTCGGTCGACACGTCGAAGCGCTATCGGTGTTTCAGCAACTTCTCGACCTAACGGATGCCCGCCAGGCTCGGCGTGAGCTCCAACGTTGGGTGGCCGAAGAGCGGAGGGCGATCGGAGTCCTGACGATTCAGGTGGCCCCTCATGAAGCTCGGGTTTTCGTCGACGGTGAGCTGCTGGACGGAGGCGGCCCCACACGCACGATTCCGCTAGACCCGGGAGAGCACTTCTTGCTTGTCGAAGCGGATGGGTTTCCGAGTTCGCGAACTACTGTCGAGATCCTGCCGGGCGAGCGAGTGTCCCGCCACGTGCGTCTTCGCCTCGGACCCGTCCTACGCTTTCGCCATGACATGGGGGGCTCAGAGCGCGTCGAGCTCGAAACAGGCGGCACTACTCGGACGTGCGTCACGCCGTGCGAGCTGCCGCTCCCTACCGGTGAGTTCACGATCTCCTCAGGTCGCGCCCAGCGCTCATTTCCTACGCCCGGCACGGTCAGTCTGGATGTCGAGCTGGACGTTGGCTGGGACGACACGGCTCACGCCTTCTACACGGTCCTGGGATGGACGAGCGTCGGGAGTTTCGTGGTTGGTGGGACGCTCCTGGTGGTCGCCGCCAGCACCCTTGACGACGGCGCGCTGGGCGGAGGGTTGCTCTTCCTCGGCCTGGCGATTCTCACGGGCGCGATGGCGATCCCCGGTTTGGGCGCCCAGGCGGAGGGAGAGATCCGGGTGTTGCGCGACGGTACACGGGTCGCTGGGGGTGAACTCGTTGGGGGCAGATTCTGACTCCTCGACGTCGGTCGCCGCTGATTCCCGCCGAGACGTTTCCTCTGCCGACGTTGAGGGCTGACCGCATCGCAGCCGTCCTCACTCAGCCCGTTCGTTCCAGCGCGGGCAGCCACAGGTGGCGCGTGCGCCCGCCGCGCAGCACGCCTCGCTCCTCGACGGCGCCCTGCATCCCGAACGCCTCGCGCACGCGCTCGAGGTCGGCGTCGCCAACCGTGCCGAGACGCAGCGACGTCACCGACACGTGCCACTCGCCAGCCTCCAGGCCGCTGATGACCTGCAAGTGCCGGCGGCGATAGACACGCGCCTCGGGCAGCCCCGGTGCGGGGCCCAGAGACTTCCAGCGGTGCGGGCGGGTAGGGCGCTTCGGCTTCATGCCATGACCGACGCGCCGGCCTCGGGCCGACTGACGGAAGCGCGCGCGGTCGAGTCAACAATCTGAGCGCTCGTGCAAGGTGTCGCGTGGCTTCGCCGCGTAGACCTCCGCGTCGGTCCGCCTCGGGGAGGGAGGGCCGGGGGAGGTTAGGGTCCTGGGCCCTAGCGCGCAAAAAGGTACGGTAGCGACCGTCGTGGCCCGTCGACACGCAGGCACCGCCGGATCGCGCCAGCCGTTCGTGTCGTAGAATGCATGGAGGAAGGTTGGGTCTCCGAACGCACACGCCCCGTCGGGTGGGCGAGGTCGTCGCGGCAGCCTGGTTGCTGTTCGTCGGCGTTTGCCTACTCGGCTGCGCATGGGAGGAGCCGCCTCCGCCACTCGGCTTCGGCCCGGGCGATATGGACGCGGGCGTTGGCTCTGACGCGAGCGCCGCACTGACGTGTATGCCGCTGGTCGATTGCGGTGGGGCGTGCGTGGACACGCAGGCGGATCCCGCCCACTGCGGTGGCTGCTCGGCCGCATGCGCTTCGGGAGAGGTCTGCGCCGCCGGTTCCTGCTCGAACGAGTGCCCCTCACCGCTCACAGAATGCGACGGGCGCTGCGTCGACACCGACACGAGCGTCACGGATTGCGGTGGCTGCTCGCGCTCCTGCGGCGCTGGCCAGCGATGCGACGCCGGGGCTTGCGTGTGCGACACGGGGCTCAGCGAGTGCGATGGCGCCTGCGTGGCGTGCACTTGCGCGGGGGACTTGCCCATGAGCGCCGCGTGCGGGGTCACGAGGTAGTGCCGGTCGAGCCACGCGAGGAGCCGGACCTGCACGTCGTGCAGCGACGCGCGCGTGCCGAGGTGGTCGAGGCACTGCTCACGCATCGTGCGCCAGAAGCGCTCCATCTTGCCGCGCGCCTGCGGGTCGTACGGCTTGGCGTGCAGCAGCCCGATACCGAGGCGGCCGCACGCGGTGCGCAGCGTCTCGCCGATGTACGTCGGTCCGTTGTCCAGGTACAGCGCGTCGGGCGCGCCGTGCAGCCGGAGCGCTTTGACGAGCAGCCGCAGCATCTCGACCTCGCGCTCGGTCGTGCACGCCTGCAGCGCGACGACGTGGCGGCTGTGGTCGTCCAGGATCGCGTGGATGCGCAGCGGCACGCTTTTGCCGTCGATCCGCAGCGCGGGGCCGTGACAGACGTCGGCGTGCCAGAGCGCATTCGGCGCGGCGGCCTCCCAGCGCCGGCGCGGCTCGCGGTCGTGCTGCGCGAGGCTGGCGCGATCGAGGCCGTGCTCGGCGAAGAGCCGCCGTACAGTCGACTCGCTGACGGCGCCGCGCTCGACGCGACCGTCGGCCTCGAGCGTGCGCAGGATGAGCGCGGCGCTCACTCGCGGGTGCTCGCGGCGGATCGCGAGCAGCAAGTCACGCTGCGCGTCGGTGAGCTGCCGCGCGTGTCCGGCGTCGCTTCGCCGCTCGGGGCGCAGCGCTCCGAGCCCGCCGGCGCGGTAGGCGTAGAGCCAGCGCTCGAGGGTCGGCACCGAGTAGGTCCGGGTCCGCGTGGCGCCGGGCGGGCGGAAGCGCTGGGTGCTCAGCTCGCGCAGGGCCTCGGCCAGCTCGCCGTGGGCGAGCGCACCACGGCATAGCAGCGGGCCGATCACCTGCGCGCGAAAGAGCGCCGTCTGTTCGGCGCCGTCCTTGGGTCCGAGCTCATCGTCCATCTCGTCACTCCTTTCGGTGAGGAGCGACAGGGAGCGACGCCGAGCGGGGACGCCGCGACGACCTCATGTGGTGGGCCGCGGATCGCACCGCCATCGTGGGCGATGCGCATCACGCGACGAGCGCTCCGGCGCACGCGAGCGCGGTCAGCGGGCCGGTTCCGGTCGCGTGGCCGCCGAGGTGCTGCACGAGGCCAGCGGCGGTCTCTTTGGCCGTCCTCGCTGCGATCACTTTGGCCGTCCCCGCCCACGGCGAGCCGCGGGCCCAGCGCCGCAGCGACCGCCAGCCGCGCCGGGCGTCGTGGCCGACCACGCGGAAGGGGCTCACGTGGGTGCGCACTGCCGACGCCGGGAGCCCCTCGACGGACCACAGCGCGAGCGCCAGCGCGATCGCGACGGCGCCGTAGCGAAGCCGCGGGAGCACGCCGCGTGGCACCACCACGTGCACGGCCGTGCACCGGGTGCAGCGGTAGCGGCGCACGGTGATCGAGCCGACGACGGATCGCCCGCCGAGCTCCAGGGGGCCGAGACGCATCCGCTCGCGCACGCCGTGGCCGTGAAGCCGCAGAGGCCGCCCTGGCGGGGCTGAAGCCGCTCCGCACGCCGGGCATCGGGCCGGACGCGCCGCCTCCACCGAAGGCATCGACTCGGCCCATCTCTTGACCCCGGCGTCGAAGTAGACGACTCGTGTGTCGCTCCGTTCTCGTTTCAGTCGGTCCGGAGCACGACGGGGGACTGGCCGCCAAACCGACCCCCGTCATCTATTTCCGTCGACCGGCTCCGCGCCGATGCTCCGCCTCCGAGCCGGGCACCTACCGGGTGCGCTCCGCTCGACGAAGAAATCGACGAGGGCCATCAGCCTCGCGATGGCTGCGGATCCATCACGCAGCCTGCGCGAGATCGCCGCCAGGTCCCTCAACCAACTCGCGCGCTAACACTGTTCATCTGCTCCCACACCTCGCGGGCGTTGACCTCCCCTCGGTGGCCGAAGAACACCTCCCGCGCGAGGGCGTGCATCTGCTCGATCTTCAGGAGCCCGCGTCGAATGCGGGTCCGGAGCTCGGGTCCGGACATGTAGTCGAGGATGAACTCAGTCTTCAGGAGGCGGCCCAGGTCTCGGTTCGAGCGGTAGAAGCGATTCTTGGCGCTGAAGCCGGCGAGGCGACGGAGCGCGACCGAGGCCGTTCGGTGCCCGCACTCAACGGACGCATAGAAGTGCCCGAGCCGATCATCCCGGGGGGCGAAGCGGCAGGGCCGTGGAGGCGACCCATTGGAGCAGTCTCCGCGCATCGGACCTCGTGAGCGCCGGCGACGGATCGGTGAGCCTCAGCCCGATCAACAGATTGCGCGTTCGGATGGCAGCGAGATCAGCGCGCGCGGAGTCGAGGCTGTGGTCTCGCACGAGGCGCCGCGCGAGCTCGGTCCGCAGGCGCTTCGAATTCGATGTCCCCTCCCAGGACTCCGCCGACCCGCTGATCAGGACCGCCCCGATCGCCACGACGACTCTAGGCATCTTCACGCACCGCAGGACGATCTCCTCAGCGGTCAAGTCGGTGGCGGATTCCAACGCGTGCGCGCACGCTCGGTCCAACACGGCCTCGAGCATCTCGGTTTTGGAGTCGAAATACGTGTACAGGTTGCCTGGGGAGTACCCCGCACGCCGCGCGACATCGGCGGGGCGGACCACGAGCACACCCTTTGCGGCGATCACTTTCTCAGCGGCGTCCAGGAGGATGTTCCTGGCCTCGTCGCGAGTCCGACGTCCCATGCCTCCTCAGTCGTCCCCTCCGAGGCCGCGGAGCGCAGCCACGATTCCGGCGAGCGGCAGGGGTTTCTCGAGAACCGGTATCTCGCTCGAACAAGTGACGGCGGTCGGGTCGGCCGTGATGATCGCAACGGGCGTTCCGTTCGCGTGAAGCTCATGGACCAGATGGGCGCAAGTCCGCCCCTTCGCGAGGTGCCAGTCGCAGACGACCCAGTCGAAGTCTTGCCCAACTAGCTCGGCGCGGGCGGCCTCGGTCGTCGTTGCCGTGACGATCTCGATGGGCGACTCGGCAGCGATGCGATAGGCGGCGAGCAGCCCCTCGTTGTCATCGACGAGCAGGAGGCGCACCGTCATTGAATCGCGAACCAGAGTCCGATGAGCGCACCGGCGAAGATGAGCAAGAAGCCGATCGCGTGGTCCGGCGTGAGCGGAGACGCCCCGCGCCCGGATCGTGATCCGCACCTCATGCTGACGCACGCTCCGGGGCCTGGAGCGATGCTCCCGCCTTGTTGAGCAGTTTCAGGAGCTGGCGCTCTTCCGCGTCAGTGAGACCATCGATCACCAGGCGGGCGGCCTCGTCCACGAGCGGGGCGAGCTCGCGCTCCTTATCCCGGCCCGCATCGGTGATCGCCAAGCGGCGTCGACGTCGATCCGTCGGGTCGATCGACATCGACACCCAGCCTTCGTCCACGAGGCGCGAGACCATCCGGCTGACTCCCGACGCTCCGAGACCCGAGTCGTGCTCCAGATCCTGTTGTGGAACGTCGTCCTCTTGGCCGAGGCGAAAGAGCACCAGGTATTCGGCGACCCCGATACCCATGGGAGCGAGCCTCTCGCCGATGGCCGTCATGGCCATCCGTCGGAGGTACATGAAGCGGGCCGCGATCTCGCGCGCGATGGGTGTGTTCACGGCTGAGGTACCTCTTGACGCTGAGAGCCAGATCCCCAATATACCGGCTTCAGCAAAGTTTGCGAATCGCAACCTTTGCATCGAGCAATCAACCGCGAGAACCGCGCGGAGTCATGATCAGTCACACACGACAACTTCTCGGCCGAGCCTCTGTGGCGGTTGCGGCGCTGCTCCTGTGGCCCAGCCCGGGCTTCGCGCAGAACGACCCCGCCGCGGACGTCGATGCCGTCGTCGCGGAGCTCGCGTCGAGGATCGAGCCCGAGCCTGGCGGGCTGACGGCGAACGAGGTTGCCAGGCTCGCCGTGCAGAACGCCCCGAGTGTTCGTGGAGCCCAGGCGGCGCGACAGCAGGCCGAGGAGGCTGCCGCACAGGCGCGCTCCGCGTTCATCCCGCAGCTCACGCTCACTGCGGGCTATACCCGGCTGAGCGAAGTGGGGCTTCCTCCCCTCGAGCTCCCGGGGCTGGGGGCGGTCGACAATCCGTTTCCACAGATCCTGAACGTCTTCCTGTTTCGGGCCACCGCAGCCATCCCGGTGACCGACTACTTCCTCACCATCCTCCCGGCCTACGAGGGTGCGGAGCGCTTCGCGGAGGCAGCCGAGGCCGGTGTGGAGCTTCAGGGTCAACAGATCGCGTTTCGGGCTCGCGAGGCGTATTTCAACCACATCCGCGCGCGCGGCGGGCTGGCAATCGCATCGCAGGCGGTCACGACCCTCGAAGCGACACTCGAGGACGTGGAGTCGCTCGTCGGCGCGGGCGTCTTGCCGCGGGCGGACGGCCTCCAGTTGCGCGCCCGTCTCGCGTCCGCGCGCGCCGCACAAACCCAAGCGCGGGGCGCGGTGAGGCTGACCGAACGCGCCCTGAGAACGATGCTGCACCTTCCGGAAGACACGCCCGTACGGATCGGAGAGGACTTGCTGCGCTTGCCTGCGCCTCCCGTTGACTCGGAGGACGCGCTCATCGCCGAGGCGCGGCGGGCACGCCCAGAGGTACGCGCGTTGCGGGCGCTCGTCGGCGCGCGCGAATCGCTCGCCACCGCTCGAGAGGGTGCGCTCTTCCCACGCGTTCTCATCACCGCCCAGGCCGACATGGCGAACCCCAACCAGCGCATCTTTCCCCAGAGCGAGAGCTTCAACGGCACCTGGGCGGTGGGGGTCGCGCTGTCGTGGTCCCCCACGAGCCTTCCGGGACAGCTCGACCAGCTCGAGCAGGCGCAGAGTCAAGTGGCCCAGGCACGTGCAGATCTCGAAGCGCTCGAAGATGGGCTCGCGATCGAGGCGACCCAGGCCTGGGTGGCATACGAGTCCGCTCGCGAGTCGATCGAGTCGTCGCGCGAGGGACTGATCGCGGCCCACGCCGCGTTCGAGGACCGGCGGAGGCTTCTCGCTGCCGGGGCTGGGACGACCACGGAACTGGCCGGAGCGCAGCTCGAGCTCACCCAAGCACAGCTCGCGTTCGTCAACGCGCACATCTCGCTGCACGTCGCTGTCGCGAACATCGAGCGCGTGGCGGGGCGCACGACCGTCGGAGGTGAAGGGTGATGTCGAGCGAGACGATTTTGGTGGCCAGTCTCGCCCTCGGGCTTTCCATCGGCTGTGGGACAGAAGGAGGTACCGAGCTGCCGGGGACATCGGGCAGCGCGCCCGGAGCGGGCGCGCAGACACCGACGGTCGCGGCTGTGCGGGCGACGCTCGCCCGCGTGGACGAAGGCATTCGGGTGATCGGAAGCTCCCGTCCCGTTCGAGCCGCGAACCTCGGCCCGCAGATGACGGCTCGGATCACCGAGATCCAGGTCGAAGAGGGAAGCAGCGTCAGCGAGGGCGACGTGCTCGTACGCCTCGATGCCCGAGCGAGCGCGATCAGCGCGCGACAGGCGCGGGCGATGGCGGAGGCCGCCACCGTACAGGCGGAGCAGACCTCGGCGGAGGTCGACCGTCTCCGCCCGCTGGCGAGCGAAGGGACGATTGCGTCGCAGCAGATGGACCAACTCCTCGCGCAGCAACGCGCCACCGCCGCGTCAGCCAATGCCGCCAATGCCGCGGTGGCTCAGGCGCAAACCATGCTTCGCAACTCCAGCATCCGCGCGCCCTTCGACGGGATCGTCTCCTCCGTGCGCATGGAGGTAGGGGAGACCGCCACGCTGATGCCGCCCAGTGTGGTCCTGCGTGTCGTCGATCTGTCGGAGCTCGAGGTGCGTGGGCGCGTTTCGGAGCGGCATCTACCGAGCCTCGAGCTCGGAGCGCCGGTGACCGCTCGCTTCATCGCGCTCGACCGAAGCGTGGAGGGGCGCGTGTCGTTCGTCGGCCTCGAGGTCGATCCGCAGACGCGCACGGTCGAGGTCATCGCACGCATCCCGAATGAGGAAGGCGCTCTTCGCGCGGGTACCTCCGTCGAGATCACGATCGCGGCCGGCGAGCCGAGGGAGGCCGTCACACTGCCGCAGGCAGCCGTTGGGGGCGCCGGTGACGCGCGGCGCGCGTTCGTGTTGGTGGACGGGCGGGCCATGGTCCGAGACGTGACCGTTCGCCCGATCGCCGGGAATCGCGTCGAGGTCGTTGCGGGAATCGACGAGGGTGAGCTCGTGATCACTCCCTTCACGACCGCGTTGGCGGATGGCGCCTCGGTCGAGATCGCGGACCCGGTCGGGGCCCGCGCCAACGCCGGGGCAGATCCGGAAGAGGCGGACGAGGAGCGAGTCCAGTGAAGCTCGCCGACGTCTCCATCCGTCGCCCCGTCTTCGCGACGATGATGATGATGTCGTTCGTCATCTTCGGAGCCGTCCTGTACCTGCGCCTCCCCGTCGACATGTTCCCCGACGTCGACTTTCCGGTCGTGACCGTGACGGTCGTGTACCCGGGTGCAGACCCGGCCACGATGGAGGAGAAGGTCGCCGATCCGATCGAAGAAGCCGTCAACAGTCTGGGCGGGATCGAGATGCTTCGCTCCGTCAGCGTCGGCAGCGTGACCCAGGTGATCATCCAGTTCGACCTGGACACCGATCTCGACACCGCGACTCAGGACGTCCGTGACCGAGTCGCCGCCATCCAGGACCAGCTCCCCGACGGCGCAGAGACGCCCACCGTACAGAAGCTGGACCTGGGTGCGTCGCCCATCATGCAGATCGCCATCGCCGGTGATGCCGGAGACCTCGAGCTCTCCCGCTTCGCCGAGGACGTCGTCAAGCCCGCCTTGGAGCGCATCCAAGGAGTCGGACAGCTCGAGCTGGTCGGCGGGCGCGATCGCGAAGTCCACGTCTATGTCGATCCGGATCGGCTACGCGGGTATGGGCTGACCATCAACGAGGTCGTGCAGGCCCTCGGCGCACAGAACCTCGAAGTACCCGGGGGCCGGGTCGACACGGGGGCGGAGGAGCTCACGCTCGTGACCTCGGCCCAGGCTGGGTCCATCGAGGAGCTCAGAGGGGTTACGATCACCGCGCGCCAGGGGGCTGTCGTCCGGTTGTCGGACGTCGCCAACGTCGTGGATGGGTTGGAGGAGCGTCGCTCCGCGGCCTACTGGATGGACGGCGCGCCGGCGATCGCGCTCGTGGTGCGAAAACAATCCGGCGCCAACACGGTCGAGGTGGCCGAGCGCGTCCGCGAGGTCTTGCCGGCGCTTCGAGAGCAGGCACCACCCGGAACTCGGATCGACGTGCTGCTCGACAACTCGGTCCAGATCCGCGGCTCCATCGAGCAGGTCCAGTTCGATCTCGCCATCGGTGCGCTACTCGCCGTGGCGATCATCTTCCTGTTCCTCCGCGACTGGCGCGCGACGTTGATCTCGGCGTTGACGCTCCCCACCTGCGTCATCGGGACGTTCGCGTTCGTGCAGGCGATGGGGTTCACGCTGAACCTGATGACGACGCTCGCGTTGTCGTTGTCGATCGGCATCCTCATCGACGACGCGATCGTCGTCATCGAGAACATCGTCCGACACCGTACCGCTTTGGGAGAAGGGCCCATGAAGGCCGCGTCCAAAGGGACGGCCGAGATCGGGCTCGCCGTCCTGGCGGTCAGCGCCTCCATCGTCGCGGTGTTCATCCCGGTTGCGTTCATGGATGGAATGATCGGACGGTTCTTCTACCAGTTCGGGCTTACGGTGGCGTTTGCCGTCGCCCTGTCCCTGTTCGTGTCGCTGACGCTGACGCCGATGCTCTCGTCGCGGCTGCTCAAACCGCATGAAGGTACCCCGAAGGGGCTCTCGGGCCTCGTCGAGCGGATTCTGAACGGGCTCGACGCCGGCTACCGCCGGCTCGTCGCGTTCGCGCTTCGCCAGCGGATACTGACGAGCGTCGTCGCCATCGCGGCGCTGGGCGGTGCGTTCGCCCTCGCGCCCAACCTGGGCTTCGAGTTCATGCCGATCGAAGACCGGGGGCAGTTCTCGGTCAACCTCGAGATGCCCGTGGGGACCTCCCTCGACGTGATGGAGCGCGAGGCCAACGCGGTCGCCGCAGACCTCGGAACGGTGCCAGGCGTCACCTCCACCTTCACGACGATCGGGGGTGGTGTGCAGGAACGCGTGAACACGGCGAACATCCTCGTGACGCTCGACCCGCGCGATACGCGGGCATTCCACCAAACCGAGGCGATGGCGTACATGCGCCGCATGCTCGCCGATCGCAGTGGACTCAACCCGAACGTCCAGCCGCTTCAGATCGTGAGCATGGGGACGGCAACCCAGGCGGTTCAGTTCAACCTGCGCGGTGACGACCTGGAAGAGCTGGAGACCGCGGCGAACGCGATCGCCGAGCGACTTCGCCAGACCGAAGGGTTCGTCGACGTCGACACGACGTATCGAAGTGGCCGCCCCGAGCTGGAGCTCGTCGTGGATCGTGAGCGAGCCGATGACCTTGGCGTCCTCGGCGCGCAGGTCGCCGGCGCGGTTCGGGCCCTGATCTCGGGTGTCGTGGCCACACAGTACGACTCGGGGGACGATCGCTACGACGTCCGCGTACAGCTGCCGCCCGAGCTCCGACGGAGCGAGGACGCGGTTCGCCGGTCGCAGGTACGTTCGACGACGGGTGCTCTCGTCGAGGTCGAGCAAGTCGCGTCCGTCATCCGGACGACGGGGCCGAATCAGATCGATCGCGAGGCGCGACAGCGGCAGATCACCGTGCTCGCGAATCTGGAGGACAAGCCCCTCGGGACGGCGCTCGACGAAGTGCGCGCCATCGCGGCAGACGTCGTCCCCGACCACATCACGACCGACATTGGCGGCATGGGAAAACGGTTGGAGGAGACGATCACGAACATGGGCATCGCGCTGTTCCTCGCGATCGCCTGCATCTACCTGATCCTCGCATCGCAGTTCGAGAGCTTCATCCATCCATTGACGATCATGGTCTCGCTGCCCTTTGCGCTCATCGGTGCCTTCGGGGGACTGCTGCTCTTGAATCACACGATGAGCATCTTCGCGATGATCGGCTTCATCATGCTGATGGGGCTCGTGACCAAGAACGCGATCTTGTTGGTCGACTACGCCAATCAGCTGCGCGAGCGCGGCGAGCCCATCCTCGAGGCACTCGAGAACGCGGGAGCGACGCGGTTGCGACCCATTCTGATGACGACGGCCGCGATGATCTTCGGCATGCTGCCCGTCGCCATCGGGCACGGCGACGGTGGTGAGATGAGGGCGCCGATGGGGGTCGCCGTGGTCGGAGGCTTGATCACCTCGACCGTCCTGACTCTGATCGTCGTACCCGTCTTCTACACGTTCATGGACGCCATCGGGAGCTTCTTCGCTCGAGTATTCGGCATCAAGGGACGAGAGGATGGCGACGAGCACTCGGAGGGCGCGCCCAGTCCGGAGCCGGCGGAATGACGGACCCTGCGACCGATGATCTGGAAGCCTGGTTGGACACTCCGGAGCCAGGGTGGACGTGGGTCGCTCCACCTCCGTCGATGGCGATCCAGAGCTTCGTATCGGGCGATGCGAATGACGGTCGCCTTCGTGTGCGCTACTTCCGCCCGGGCAGCGAAGCCGGGTTGAACGCCAAGGTGTGGTTCGGGCCTGCGGCGCAGGGGCCACCGGGCCACGCCCACGGCGGGAGCATGGCGGCGGTCCTCGATGAGGTCATGGGGGGCGCCGCGTGGGCCGCTGGTCACGCCTGCGTCGCAGCCCAGCTGACGACTCACTTCCGAGCCATGCTGCCGCTCGAGTCCCGGTGCGTGGTCGAGGCGCGAGTCGCCTCTGTCGAGGGACGCAAGGTTCGCGTCGAGGCGACCCTCGGCGACGGTGACGGTGTGGTGTACGCCGAAGGGACCGCCCTCTTCATCGAGATCGACCCCGAGCGTTTCGGGGACCTCGCGTCCAAGGCGGCTGCGTTGCTCGGTGGGTCAGCCAAGCCGGGACCAGCGTAGCGAGGCCAGGAACTGCAACTCGAGATCGGCCGCGTCATGTTCAGCCTCGGCGACCGAGATGCCCTTTTCGCGCCCGATGGCGCAGGTTCCGCCCTCAGCGCTAGCCAGAACTGATCCGGTGTCTGCTCGCCAAGAGTGACCACCCGCCGAATCGACCGGGTCGAGCGGCATGGTGGCTGGGCTCGGCAAAATGCACGTTGGAGGGTGGGTCACTTCTCGGCAGCGGAACCCCTCGGTGCTCGTGAGAGCTGACCGCCTGGATCGTAGACGTATCCGCCGCGGAGCGGACGGCGACCGCCTTACGCGATATGGCTACACGAATCTGCCCGCGACCCCACGTCGGCGAATCGATACGTGCCGCTCGGGATCACGTGGGCGTGGAGCAAGGGCGAGATGCGCGCGAGGTCGCCTCGGTCCACGGGCTTGCCGTCGGCCTCCTCGAGCGCGCCGACCACGCGCTCGAGCTGCCTCGTGTTCCAGAGCAGAACGCTGTTCGAGAGCACGCTCAGGGCGCTGACCTTGTTCATGATCTCGGCGTAGTCCCCGGTCCGGAACGAGCCCTGGTTGGCGAAGAAGAGGCGCCGAGCGAGCGCGTGTCGCGACTCGGCTCGATTGAGCTGGAGGTGGATTCGGTCCCGCACCGCGGCATCGTGGATGTAGCGGAGGATGAAGGTGGTCTTCACGACGCGGCCGAGCATGGTCAGCGCCCTTGCGAGGCGGTCCGAGCGCGAGCTGGCGGCGAGCCGGTCGAGCACCACGTGAGCCGGCGCCGTCCGATCGCGAAGCGAGGACGCTACGCGCACGAGCTGATCCCACTGCTCACGGACGAGCTCGACGTCGATCGCGCTGCGGAACAGACCATGTAGGTCGCCAGCGACGTGCTCGCGGTCGAGCACGTAGAGCTGCTGGTCCTTCAGATCCTTGAGGCGAGGCATGAACGAGAAGCCCAGCAAGTAACAGAGGCCGAAGAGCTGCTCGGTGTAGCCGTGCGTGTCCGTGTAGTGCTCGCGCGGGCGCAGGACGCTGTCGTTCTCCAGGAGCCCATCCAGGACGTAGATGGCCTCCCGGGGGGAGCACGAGATGGCCCGCGCCGCGAAGACTGCCGACTGATCCGAGACGTGGGTGTAGACCGTGATCGCGCGCTCGTAGAACCCGAAGTAGCGCGGGTAGAAGCCCGCGAGGAGGGAGCTCGCCTGGACCCCGAAACGCTGTCCATCCGATGAGGACCGGGTCCCGTCGCCCCAGACCCCCGCGAACGGGAGGCGGTGGTGATGGTCGACGAGGACGCGATTCGCAGCCTTCAGGGCTTCGGCGCGCAGGCACCACTTCGACGTGCGCTGAAGCATGTCGACCGTGATGTCCTTCGTGCTCTGCGCCATCGTCGCCGTCCCGAGATTCGTCCCGTGGGCGACCAGCGCCGCGAGCAGGGTCGGATAGCGGAGAGCGGCGCTCCGCTCGGAGTAGCCGCTCGGCGAGGTGAGCTCCCCCGTGAACCCGGTCAAGCGGTCGACCTCGAGTAGCAGGTCTTCGATCCGGATCCGCGGCATGTGCGTCTCGATCGCGCGCTTGAGGTCTTGGACCCGATCCGGGATGTCGAGGGCGTCGCGTCTCGACAGGCGTAGAGCCCCGGCCTCGACCTTCGCGAAGCGGTTGTCCGGGAGACCGTCCCGGAAGTCGTGCAGGGCGGCGTCGAACTCGGTCCGCAGTCGCTCGAGCGCGTGCCCGGGCTCGGCCGGCAGCCCCATCTCCCGATACGCGCGAGCGCGAGCGGCAGCCCACTGCTCGGGCCCCTGGACGAGGTTCCAGAAGGACACGTGATGACGGCTGTCGGCGAGGAACAGGTCCCCAGAACGCAGGGCGTCGCGGATGGCGAACGCGAGCGCGAGCTCCCATGAGCGCACGTCGAGCTTGCGCGCCAGGCCGCGCTTCCACAGCCCGGTCGCGAACTCTGTGGGCGGGTCCTCCCCGAGGTCGGTCGTTCCTTCGTCGTGCAGCGCACGAGCGTGCTCGATCGCCTCGATGAGCGGCTCGGTTCCGGGGCCACCTTCGAATGGGAGGCGCAGGAATCCAGGGAGGTAGCGCTTGAGGGTGTGGTGCCGCAGGCGCAGCGCCTCGAACTCCCCGCGTTCGGTGAGCCGCTGAAGCTCTCGGCAGCCGACGATCGCACCGCGGACGGCGTCGAGGTCGAGTTGCTCCACGTGACCCTGGTCCTCGCCGAGGAGTGCCTCCAAGGCGTCGAGGACCAGGCGGAGGTTCCGGCCTGACTTCTGGCGCAGCTCGCGTTGCTTCTTCTCGTAGGCGTTGCGCGCCCGTCGGTGGAGCCCAGTCGTGAAGACGTGGTGCATCTCGACCAGGTGATCGAGCACCGACTTGTTCGCCTCCACGAGGAAGCACGCCACAAGCGCATGGCACTTGGCGGGCTTGAACCGCTTGAGGTCGTCGACGTCGTAGCGACGAACGAGCTCGGCGTGGTGGAGCACGACCTCGGGCCGGACACCCGAGAGGTCGATCTGGCCTACGCCAAGATCGCGCAGCAGCTCGGCGCGGTCGAGGTAGGCGTTGATCGCCGAGGGCGTTGGCTCCGGCGGATACTGCTTCAGCGCGAACAGCTGGGAGCGATGACCGGAGACATCCAAGAGGTCGTCGATGGCCACCCGCTGCTTCGCCGTCAGCCGCTCGCTGATCGTCCCGAGCAAGTCGCTCTCCGTGCGGGTCGCCGACCGCGTGGCCATTCGCTCGAGCGTCGAGCGCGCTGGGATGACGATGCGGCGCAGCCGCAGGTACTCCTCGGCCTCGCGGACGAGCTCGTCGGCGAGCAGCCCCCGCGCCGCGCGTTCGGTCATCCACACGTCGAGCGTCTCCCGGGCAGCGTCGTCCAGGGTGGAGTAGCCGAGGTGGGCGCGGATCCGCTTCTCGTGCTCGAGGTCGGTCGCCTTCCGCGCCGGGGGCGTGACGAGCAACACGGGCGGTCGGCCGACCTGTCGACCAACGTGGTTCATGATCCGGACGGGGATCGCGTCGTACTCGTCCGGGCTCAGGAAGCGACCGAGGCGACGCAGCACGCAGAGCTGAAGCGCGAAGCTGTGACGCTTGTCGCCGCCTCGGCAGCGGCGCACCTCGACCAAGTCCTCTTCGCCGAGCGTCCAGTCGCGCGCCAGCTCTTCGTCCGTCGGATCGACGGGCAAGCGGATCATGTCTCCCCCTGTTCGCCCCGGGTGAGACAGCCGCCCTTCGGGCGGCGCGATCCGTACCACAACCGTCCGGTTTTGGTACGGCGAATCCGGACACGTGATTTCGCGGGGTTACGCCCCCTCTTCGCCGGACCCCTTTTTGGAACGCAGCGCGCGGTGGAGCGTGGACAGCGGGACGTCGAGCTCGTGCGCCACCTCGCGGAGCGAGAGGCCCTTCGCGCGGAGCTGCTTCGCCCGGCGGATGTCGACCCGTCGCTTGGGTCGGCCGAGCCGGATGCCTTTCCGCCGTGCGCGCTCGATCCCCGCCTTCGTCCGCTCGGCGATCTGCGCGCGCTCCTGCTCGGCCACCCACCCGAAGATGGCGATCAGCAGCGAGCGGACGGGGCCACCTGTGTCGAGCCACGGCTCGCGCACGCTGATCACCTCGACGCCGCAGCGGTCGAGGTCGAGGACCGCCTGAAGGTTCCCTGTCATCGACCGGCCGAGGCGATCGAGCGACCACACCAGGAGCACATCGAAGTCGCCGCGGTGCGCGGCGTCCATCATCGCCTTGAACTCCGGCCGCGCGCGGGTCGCGCTCACGCTCTCCTCGAACGTGGTGACGACCTTCAGCTTCCTCGCACGCGCCAATCGCCGGACGTCGGGACGTTGGTTGTCGAGGGACTGCTCCCCACGGGAGACCCGCAGGTAGACCGCTGCGCGCTTCGCCTTCGCCACTCGGCGAGCATGGCCCCGATCGCGCGAAAAGGTACGGTAACGGACCGTCCGGACGCCGATTCGGGAGCCCTTACCGTACCTTTTTACGCGCTAGGGCCCAGGACCCCAGGTTCTGCGCGATGAAGGTCCATCGAGGTCTCGTCTTATTGCTGTTCGTGCTGAGCGTGGCGGGCTGTCGCTCCCGATCGCCCGAGCGCTCGCCGGGCGGTGGGGAGATCACGCTGGGGACGGTCGAGCCGATCGAGGCGGTCGGCGAGTGGGTGCTCGACGAGAGCTTGGTCATGATCGGTGACGCCGCACCCGTTGAGCACGAGGGCAGGTACGCCCAGGTCAGCCTCGGGCGCTCCTCGTTCGGCGCCGAGGTGCTCGAGGTCACCCCGGGGCCGGGGCGAGAGCCCGTCCGATGCTTCGTCGAGCACAAGTACGGAGGGGGCCTCGACGGAATCGCCTACAGCTTCTCGTACGACCTCGACTACGAGCTGGCGCTCGATTTCGAGGGGACCTGCCACTACGCGCTCACGGGTGCAGGCGAGGAGCTCGTCATCGTTCTCCACGGCACGAGCACGCTGCGGGACTACGACCCGGTGCCGGCGAGCTATTCGCTCGTCGCCTTCCGCTGAGCGGCTACGTGTAGTTGCGGATGACGAGCTCGCGCACGAGCCCTCGTCGGCTCGGGTTGCGGTTCACGCTGCGCGGGGCGAGGACCTCGTCGATCTGGTAGCCCGCGTACAGCTCGCGGATGAAGTCCGAAGCGCTGTTCGAGGCCATCACGAAGCAGCCACGGCGCGTCAACTCGTCGAACGCGATCCGGAGCCGCCGCTGGTCGTCCTCGCCGAAGCCGCCGGTGGCGTAGGCGGTGAAGTTCGCCGTCCGCGAAAGCGGGTGGTATGGCGGGTCGAGGTAGACGAAGTCGCCCGGCTGGGCGCGCTGCAGCGTCACCTCGAACGAGCCGGCGACCAGCTCGACCCCACGAAGGCGCGCGCTCGCGGCGCGCAGCTCGGGCGTGCGCACGATGCGCGGGTTGCGGTAGCGCCCCCGGGGCACGTTGAACTCGCCGCGTCGGTTCACGCGGTACAGGCCGTTGAAGCCCGTTCGGTTCAGGTACAGGAACCGCGCCGCCTGCGTCGGTCCGATTCGTCGGTCCCGCATGGCGTTGAACCGGTCCCGCGCTCGGTAGTAGGCGTCCGTCCCATCGGTGTGTGCGCGCGCCAGGGGGCGCAGCGCACGAATCACGGCGTCCGGGCGGTCGCGGACCATCGCGTGCGCCGCGACGAGCGTGGCGTTGATGTCGCCCAGGATCGCGCGCGACGGGCGGCACGCGAAGAACAGCGAGGCGCCGCCCATGAACGGCTCGACGTGGCGCATGCCCCCGACGCGGCGCGGGAGCAGCGGCAGCAGCTGGGGCAGCAGACGGCCCTTGCCCCCGGCCCACTTCACGATCGGGGCGGCGGCCGGCAGCTCGTCGACGCGGGGGCACGTGTGCGCGAGCGCGAGCTGGCGCTCGGGCGTCGATGTGCGGAGCGAGCTGTCGAGGGGCATGTCCATCTCGCTTCTCCATCGGTCGGCCGTCGGTGAGGTTTCGGCGCGGCTGGTTGTTCCGCCGTGCGAACGGGGTGATCCTGCACGAGGTGTCAGTTCGTGCGGGCTCGCGCGTCCCAGGGTTGAGGAGGAACGACCAGATGACCAGACCGCGCAGCAAAGCCCCCGGCCCCGAGGTCTCCGTCGAGCTCGACGGCGGCATCCTCACCGCCCCCGACGAGGAGTCGGCACGCCGCGCCGTCGCTCACCACCGAGCTGCCAAGGAACGCGAGGCGCGCCGACGTGAGCTGTGGGGCGACGGCGGGGGTGAGGGCATGCAGCGGCTCTGTGCGCGCTTCCCGTCGCTCGCCCAGGTCGAGGGCGCCGGCACCGGTGCGTGGGATCCCGACCGCGTTCTCGCCTTCGCCTGCGCGCCGCGGAGTCACGGCGAGAGGCTCGCGGCGCTGTTCGTGCTGCGCGTCTGGAACTCCGGCACCGACTGGAACGAGCTCGCGCATCTGCCCGGAGACGACGGTGAGCCGCCGTTGCTCGAGGAGGGGCAGGTGCTCCGGGCCTTCGACCTCATGGAGGCGTGGGCGGTCTGGGACCTCGAGCACCGCTACGCGGCGCTGACGTGGCTTCAGGATCCGTTCTGGCCGTGAGCGACAACGCACGTTGATCGGGTCGCTCTCGGCCTATGGTCCGCCCGTTGTTCTCAGCGAAGGGGCCGACGTGGCGCGAGCGAAGAAGAAGCAGAAGACGAAGCGAGGCAGCCCCCAGGCGATCGCCAAGCGCAAGGCGGCGCGCAAGCTCAACGATCTGTTCAGCCGCGGTGTTGGGGCCGACGCCGTGCTGGACGGGCGCACGCTCAAGCGGAAGAAGCGCCTGCTGGACGAGCTCGCCAAGGGCAAGGGCGGCCGTTCGCTGAATGCGCTCGAGGTTCTGTCGCACGCGGACCAGTTGCTGGCGTTGGGCGAGACCCTGACCTCGCTGCGCAAGATCGTGAAGGCCCCGCCGCCTCCCGCGCGGACCGAGGAGAACCAGAGCTTGCTCGCCGAGGCGCAGCAGCTCTATGGGTTCAACCCGCGAGCGTGGAAGCTGCTCGGCGTCGACATCGACAAGTTCACCGCTCGTCGGTGATCAGAACGCTTAAAAGCGGAGGGCGGCCCCGAAGGACCGCCCCCGCCTCGGTAGACCGAGACGTTCCGCAAACAGTCTCACTAGACGTGGCGTGGATCGTGGGCGCTCGCAAGAACCCGCTTCCGGGGGGTACGGAGCCTTCGTGACAGGGGGGGGAGCGGAACTTCCGGGGGGGAGGAGCGACCTCGCCGGGCCCCGGCGCCGGGCTTCCGCCAATTAAGATGCACATCAATAGTTCATGAACATGCGGGATTAACATGATGGGCATACGAACAGAAATACAGCCCCGGAGGGAGCCTTCCGGGGGGGAGTATGTCGAAAGTACCGTCGCGCTTGCTGGGTGGCCCCGAGCGAGCCAGGTTCGACGGCATCAGGGGCGCGCGTGTCCCTGTGCGCGAGAATCCGTTGCGACGGCATCGAGCCGTTGTCAGCTTTCGAGCGGGCAGGTCACGGGCGTGGCCTGCGCTCCACGAGATCGAGAAACACAAAGCCGGGCTCTGGGCCGAGACGTTCCGCAAACAGTCAACTGCTAGGCGTCGAGGCTCACCTCGGATGGAGGTGACGTCATGACGACGTCCAACGAAGCCAGCGAGAACGTAATCGACTTCCCGGCGAACCCGCCGCCGCCGCCGCCCGCGAGGGCGCGGAGCTCCGAGTTCTCCGTGGCCAGGCGGTGGTCCCCCCGCCTGGCCGAGAAGTTCACCGCGATCCCGAACTACTTGTTGCACAACATCCACCGGCTTCGGCCCGAGGGCGGGAGGTGTCTCAACGGCACCGAGATCGTCGTGCTGCTCCAGCTCGCCAGCGTGCGCGTGAGCGCTCGCTCGCCGCGCATCGCGCTCACGACCGTCGCCAAGCGCATGGGCGTGAGCAACCGGACCGTGCGTCAGGCAGTGCGGACGCTGGAGGGCCTCGGCTACCTGCGGCGGATCCCCGACGCACACGGCGGCGCCAACCGTTACGACTTCACGCCGCTCATCGAGAAGCTCGAGGCGATGATGGACGCGGACGCCGACGCGGCCGAGGCGGATGACGACGACGAGGTCCTCTAGATGGACCCGCTCTCG
>Ga0209475_10000418_pt1 | contig 92438 bp, 65 predicted proteins | sample tdDd471_FD_187128 | JGI IMG/M metagenome (GOLD analysis project Ga0209475, IMG submission 187128) | Marine sediment microbial communities from the Atlantic coast under amendment with organic carbon and nitrate - tdDd47.1 (SPAdes)... | ecosystem: Environmental > Aquatic > Marine > Coastal >... | reverse complement strand
CGTTCATCGATTTGGCGGCTTCAAAGGTATCGTTCTGAATGGCTTTGATGGTATCGCCAATCTCCGAGGTGGCCTTGGTGGTGCGTTCAGCCAGTTTCCTGACCTCATCGGCGACCACGGCAAAGCCTCGGCCCTGCTCACCGGCCCGCGCAGCTTCAATGGCGGCATTCAAAGCCAGCAGGTTGGTCTGGTCGGCAATATCCTCAATGACCTGAATCACAGCGCCAATCTGCTCCGCACGCCCGGAAAGAGAGTCGATGATCTCACCGGTGCGACCGGCAGAGCTTACAATCTCATTCATCCCCGACTGTGTCTCTTTCATGGTCTCGGCACCGCCGCCCGCCTTGGCATTGGCCTGCTCGGCCAATGTGGCGGTCTGTGTGGCATTCTGTGAATTCTCCAGAATGGCTGCGGTCATCTCCTGAACACTGGCCGCCACCTCGCTGGTCTGCACAGTCTGTTCTTCAGAGCCGGCTGCCAGCTGTGTGGCCGTAGAACTGATTTCGGAGGCGGCGGTGGCCACTTCTTCTGCATTCAATCTCACCTGATGGATAATATCATGCAGTTTATCCATAAATGTATTGAACCAGGTGGCCAGCTGCCCCACTTCATCCTGGGTATTGATCTCAATGCGCTGCGTCAGGTCGCCTTCTCCCTGGGCAATGTCTTTCAACGTCTCCACCATGTTGTCAATAGGACGCAGCATGCTGCGGGTAACCAGCGCAATAATCAATCCGATAACACCCAAAATGACCAAGGCGACCAGGGTATTGGTATAGCCGATACGCCGGGCGGGTGCCAGCAATTCAGAGGCACTGGCCCCCACGGCCACGGTCCAGCCTGTCAGCGGCTCTTTCTGGAAGGCCATGAGCTTTGCCTCCCCCTGGTAGTCATAGCGAATAAGCCCCGCCCCCTGTGCCATCATCTCCATACCAAAATCAAACTCTTTGATATTCTTCTTCAAAACATAGGATGCATCAGGATGGACAACAACCCGACCGTCGGCATCATAGATATAGGCATACCCCGTCTGCCCCACCTTGATAGGACTCACAAACTTGTCACTGAAACTACTTATTTGAAAAACTGCAAAGACAACGCCCATTGGCCGGCCACCCGAAAACACAGGCGATGCGATGACAAAAGCAGGCCTGCCAGAGCCCTTACTGATGATCACTTCAGAAAAGGCATTATTGCCTCGAATGGCCTGACTGAAATAAACCCTGTCTGCAATGTTGGTTCCAATCTGGTTGTGATTGGAAGAGGCAACTAAAGTTCCCTGCCGGTTTGTCAGGCCGATCAATTCAATCGCATCACTGGACGCCCAACTTGTCAGAAGCCGCTCCGTTTCCTTTAAATCATCAGCGTCAGCCTCCTCAGCCGCCCCGCCCAGCACGCCAATCTCACCCAAATGGGCCACTTTTGTTTGCATGTCATCAATCCACAGACCGATCTGCCCCTCGAGAGAGACGGCCAGCAAATTAATCTCTTCCTCTATGGTTGTTTGAATGGCATGGCTGGCATTGCGATAGGAAAGCCAAGTAGAAAACCCCATGCCTAAAATAATCACACCCAGAACGGGCAGCACCAGTTTGGCACGCAAACTCTTTAGTTGATTCAGCATCATCTCTCGTCTCCTTAAAAAATTTTATATAGCAAACATAAGTTCAAAACGGACCCAGTCAAAGCCATCTGCATTTTTATAAAAGTTGCCCGGCCAGAAGTGCTCCCAGAGCAGATGCCCCGTCCACCTTGGCGACAAAGTATAGACAAACTTGGCAATGGCCAGCTGCCCGCGGATATGACCTTCTCCTTTAGCCAGGGCCGACGCGGTGTTCATATCCTGAGGGGCAAACATCTGGTGAAGCGTGAAGAGGCCATTAACCTTTTTACACAGTGACATATTGGCGCTGATGTAGAGAGAGGCCCAGTTGCTCCAGTAACCCACACGCCCCTGATTCTCCATAATCAATGTATAGATATAAGACTCACTCCACTTGGGCCAACGGCTGAACAACGGATCCCATCCCTCATGCTTTTTTGTTTTCGGATCATCACCGCTGAGATAAACACCACCAAAGCTAAGCTGTTTCAAGCGACGGCTCCGGGGCTTGTAATCCAGATGCACGTACCCCCCCAGACCGCGTCTCTCCACACTGCCCAGCTCACCCAGCTGCAGGGCCGCCTCAGCCGTGGCTGACCACTGTGCGCCCAGCGGCCGGACCATGCGGCTGCCCAAAGTGTAGATGGTGGCTGCCAGCGGCCGACCGGCATTGGCATCGGCTGATTTGTAGAGTCCATACCATTCAAGGCTGCCCTGTTTCAGCTGACTGGTGCCGTAGAAGCCGCCACCGGCTTCATCCTGTTCAATAAGGCCTTGATCCTGATCATTTATTCTCGGCAGCACATTATCAGTGACATTCTGAAACCCATAGAACAGGGTCACTTTATGAATAGGATGAAAGGCATAATCCAGACGCGCCGCATTGAAGTAAATGGAGCGAGAGCCATCCAGCGGATTGCTGTCAAGCACCAAAAAGCCCTCACCCAGAATCAAATTCTGTCGACCGACTTTCAAAGCGAGAGGGCGCTTGCCACCTGTTGTGTAGGCGAGATAGAGATTGTCGATGAAAAATTCATGAACATTGAAATCCCTTCCCTCGGGTTTCGTCCAGTAACGGAACTCATTGGTGAGCTTGGCCCCAAACTCCCATTGACGATTGGGGCGGAATGTGCTCCCCAAAGAACTTCTATGACGGGTAAAACGAAAGGGATTGTCAACCTGGGCGTTCAGGTCAATGGCATTATCAAAAGCCACTGCACGGAACCGTTCTGAGAAAGACCAGCTCCAGCGTGCGGGCGGCACCTTTTCCTGAGCAGCGCCCTGCACCACGCCCAGGAGAAGCAAAAAGCCGCCGAAAATGAATGTCTTGTATTTGTGCATATTCACCTCATGATCAGTGTCTGGATCAATAGCCGACACAGTATTTTCTGTAAAGTGCTGACTTCCGGGTGGACGGGGTTGTCCCCACAACACCGTCCACCCTATGGAGCGCAGTGCATTCTATTGCTATCTTTCATGCAGAGGCCAGGGGAGCAATACCGCTGACCTTGCCCTACAGTTTAAACTGGCCAACCAGGGCCCTGAGATTCTCTGTCTGGCGGTTCAGTTCCTCAGCGGCCACAGAGAGCTCCTCCGCACCGGAAGAGGACTGATGGGCCACACTGCTGATCCCGTCGATATTCTTTGAGATCTGCTCAGCCCCCGAGCTCATCTGTTCTGTGGCTGCTGCGATCTGATGGATCATCTCCATGGCCGAAGTCACCGCAGAGACAATTTCCGTCAATTCACTTTCAGAACGCTTTGTAGAGGTCTGACCGCGGCTGACCATATCCTTGGCCACGTTCATCGATTTGGCGGCTTCAAAGGTATCGTTCTGAATGGCTTTGATGGTATCGCCAATCTCCGAGGTGGCCTTGGTGGTGCGTTCAGCCAGTTTCCTGACCTCATCGGCGACCACGGCAAAGCCCCGGCCCTGCTCACCGGCCCGCGCAGCTTCAATGGCGGCATTCAAGGCCAGCAGGTTGGTCTGGTCGGCAATATCCTCAATGACCTGAATCACAGCGCCAATCTGCTCCGCACGCCCGGAAAGAGAGTCGATAATCTCACCGGTGCGGCCGGCAGAGCTTACAATCTCATTCATCCCCGACTGCGTCTCTTTCATGGTCTCGGCGCCGGTACCCGCCTTGTCATTGGCCTGCTCGGCCAGTGTGGCGGTCTGTGTGGCATTCTGTGAATTCTCCAGAATGGCTGCGGTCATCTCCTGAACACTGGCCGCCACCTCGCTGGTCTGCACGGTCTGTTCTTCAGAGCCGGCTGCCAGCTGAGATGCTGTGGAGCTGATTTGTGAGGCGGCAGTGGCCACTTCCTCAGCATTCAATCTGACCTGATTGATGATATCATGCAGTTTATCCATAAATACATTAAACCAATGGGCCAACTCACCCACCTCATCTTTACTATTCACATCGATACGCTGCGTCAGATCGCCTTCCCCCTGGGCGATATCCTTCAACGTATTGACCACATGTTGAATGATGTTGGTGACCTTGGTGGAGAGGAATAAAGTGACAAAGAAAACAAGGACAATCGCCAGTCCGCCCCAGAGCCAGGCCAGGTGTTGGATCTTTCGAATTGAGGCCGTGTATTCATCAAGAAAGGAAGTGGCCACAACAATCCAGCCCTTATTCTTATCCTGCTCAAAAATGGCCACTTTTTCACGGCCTTCCCACGCATACTCCAGAACACCATTCCTGGCACTCACAATATTGCGCCCCCACTCGTGGTCTTGGACATCCAGCTCGAAAATATACTCCGTATTGGGATGAGCCAGCGTAATGCCTCTTTCGTCTACCATGTAGAGATAGCCCGACTCACCAATGGTCACACTCCCGATCGACCTCTTAGAGAATTCATTAAGCTCAATAGGTGTTCCCATGATTCCAATCAATTTGCCATGATCGAGAATCGGCGCTGTAATCAATGCCACCGGCCGGCCCGTCACAGGGGACTGACCGACATCACCTGTCCATACCTGACGCTGACGGGCCTTCTCAACATTGACAGCATAGACCGGCATCTGAGAGATATCAATGTCGATATCCGACTCTCCGCTGCCCATCAAAAAGAGTTTACCCTCTGGTGTGGCCAGAAACAAATTCTCATAAACCGGGTACTCTCTAAGCATCTTTGTCAATAACAGCTGTGCCTCTTCGAGTTCATTCCCGCGACAAGCCTCCTGAAACACCGCATTATCACTCATCAGCACAGCGGCCATCTCCTGGCCCTCTAACCACGACTCTGCTTCACCAACGGTTTTCTCAACCAGTTTTGTCATAGTTTCATTCTGCTGCTTTTTTAAATTCTCCGCGGCCGCATTGTAAGCCACTGTAGCCACCAATGCAATTGCCAGGACAACAATTGGCAAAATGGCAACGAGTAATTTGGACCTAAATTTCAGATCTGAGAATGACTTCATCGCTCTCTCCTTCATTCTTTGACAACAGCCTGTTTATCAAGTGAGTGGGACTTCAGAAAACCGCACCTCAAAATGAGTGCCATCCCCCGAAGAATGGGTCAATTGCCCTTCGAGCTGCTCGTTGACAAGAATATGAACAACCGCCAGCCCCACTGTTTCCAGTGAGTCAATTTTAAATCCTGACGGCAATCCCGCACCGTTGTCTGAAACGCTCAGTTTTATCTGATTGCGATCGTCCCGGGCTAGACTGATTCTAATTTTTAACTGTTTACCCAGATCAGATTGCGGGCAATGCTTCAGGGCATTGGAAATCAATTCATTCAATATAATTCCCACTGGAATAGCCTGATCCAGAGGGAGTGTGACAGCACTCAGATCAAACCCAAAATCAACTGCCGCCCCTGCAGCAACGGCCCGATGCAGTTGACGGGCCAACACAGGAATGTATTCATGCAGCCGGACGGCGGCCACATCATCCACAGCATAAAGTGAGTCATGAATCAACGCCATCGCATGAATACGATTATTGGCATTCAGCAGTGCATCAGCCGCTTCCCGGCTTGAAGCGGTTCGAAACTGGATGCGAAGCAGACTGTTAATCACCTGAAGATTATTTTTTACCCGATGGTTGACCTCAGCAAGCAACGTCGTCCGTTCATCAACAAGGCGCTTAATCATTGACTGGCTATCATCAGGAGCATGCAGCTGCTCATCCAGTTCATTTAAAACCTTTATAAACTCATGTATCTTAATGGGTTTTTGATAAAACGCATAGGCCCCATAATTGACGGCCTGAATGGCATTTTCAGTATCTGCATAACCAGTCAAAATAATCACAGGCGTGCCCGGCTTACTTTTTTGCACATGTTTTAAAACTTCTATTCCATCAATCTTGGGCATCTTGAGATCAGTGATTACCACATCATAATGCTCATTGTCAAACCGAATGAGGGCTGTTTGAGGCTGATCAAACAAAACGCACTCGTACCCACCCGGTTCAAGGGCCTCCTTAAGACTGGTGAGTATTGGCATTTGATCATCAATTAACATCAATTTCATCACAGTGCGCTTCTCTTTCCTTTTCATCAAATCTTGCGATATATATATCAGGACACCTCTTCTATAGCATTGACCGTGCCACAAAAAAACGCCTCCACAAGGAGGCGTGCCAAAATACTATTTTTACTGAATTTATAGATATGATAAATAGAAAAAATATACCAACAATAAAATCCTATGCAGCCATTCAAACAATCACGTATACCAATTGGTCAATGGGTGGTTCCACGCTCTTCTATATGTTTTAAATGGGTATGCAGCCGACGGACTGAAATATTGAGTAACTGCGCCGTTTGTGTCTGATTGCCGTCACACCGTTTCAATGCCTCTTCAACAAGATTGAGCACATGGTCATCCAGATTGAGCCCATCACCGGGCAGCGTCATCGGCCGATGCGGGTCAGCATTAACAGGGCCAGTAACCTCAGAAAGGGTTTGCTTGAAGCCCGGCAGTGTCTGTTGAATATGTTCGGGCAAAATCAACTCTTCATTCCAGTAAAGAATAATACGTTCAACTGCATTTTTAAGCTCCCGGATATTGCCGGGCCACTGATATTGCACCATGATTTCTGCAGCATCTCTATGAATTCCCGTGAAAGCCGTATTCTTTTTCCGGCGGATATCCTCCAGAAACATTTTCGCCAGAGGCACAACTGCATCAGGCCGTTCACGCAGCGGGGGGATACGGATATGCCCGACATTCAACCGATAAAACAGATCCTGCCGAAACTGACCGCCGGCTACCATTTCGTCCACAGCCTGATTGGTGGAGCAGATGAAACGGGCCTCGGTAGAACGCAGCTTTAATCCTCCAACACGATAGAACTCACCTTCCTGCAAAACCCGCAACAGCTTTGCCTGGTGCTCTACAGGCATTTCTGTAATTTCATCGAGAAAAAGTGTCCCGTCTTCTGCAAGTTCAATCTTCCCTTTCTGCCCTTTGGCCAAGCCCCCGGTAAAGGCCCCAGCCTCATAACCGAATATTTCACTCTCAAAAAGCGTCGAGGCCAGCGCGGCGCAGTTGACAGCCACAAAAGGATGCGTCACTTTACCGCGCCCATAGTGGATGTAACGGGCCAGCATCTCCTTGCCGGTGCCGGTTTCACCTTCAATTAAGACGGGAACATCAGGATTCTGATGCAGCCGGTCGGCCTGTGCATACACACGACGCATCTGATCAGAAAAAATACCAATACGCCCCGTGCCAATTTCACGGGCAAAGGCCGCCTGCAATGAGGCGACGGTTTCAGCCATTTCACCGGTTGCAGCCGTCACTTTGGCATCGAATCGCTCTGTCAGATCCCGATGCTCGCGTTTCATAGCGAGATACTCTGAGAGCCGGCGTAACTGTATATCAAGTTCCCGAATATTGACAGGCTTTAAGAGATAATCATAAGCCCCCATCCGAATGGCCTCAACCGCTCCCTTCACATCACCAAATCCCGTAAAGAGTATCACCTCAATATCCTCAAGCCCTGGATCTTCTTTAATCGCCTTCAACAGGCCCATACCGTCAAGCAACGGCATCTGTATATCCGATAAAACGACATCCGGTTTCCAGGTTTTTAGTCGTTCCAAGGCCTCTTGCCCATTCTTACTGAGTTGGACCTGATGTTGTGCGTCTCTCAAAAATTCAGCCAGGCTCAACCGTATACTGTGATTATCTTCGGTCAATAAAATCTTCATACGCTCTCTTTCTCCCCGTGTGCCAGTGGCAGTGAGATTGAAAATACCGCCCCCTGCTCTGGCCGGTTTTTCACACTGATCTTTCCATTAATCTGCATCAAAAGATGCTGCACAATGGGAAGTCCGAGCCCCATGCCCTCACCTTTCTCCCGCGTGGTGAATAAGGGATCAAAAATTTTAGACTGCAACGCCTCGGGCACGCCGGGTCCGTTATCGCTCACTTCAATGATACAATATTGACCCGCTTTACGCGTACGAACCTGCACCCATTTGTCTTCCGAATCGATCCGATCCAGGGCAAACATAGCATTGGAGAGCAGGTTAATCATGACCTGCTCCACAGAGGTGGCATGCACCAGCACCGCCGGTAAATATCGACTGTACTTTCGATGAAGCGTAATCCCGTGCGAGGCCATTCTCTGTGAAATCAGCTGCATCGCGCGATCGATTACCAAATTGATATCCTCAGCCTTTGGCCTGACTGTCTCCATGCGAATCAGAGAACGCATATGCCGGATAATCTGGTCAATTTTATCAGCTTCGCTGCTGATGAAATTAAGGTTCTTTAACAGGTTGTTCTGCAGAATATCGGGATTCTCCTCTCCCCAGAACAGCATGCTGTCCACCTTCACCTTCAGGGCCATCAGGGGCTGGTTGATCTCATGGGAGATCCCGGCGGCCAATGTACCCAGAGACGCCAAGTGATGGGCCTGTCTTGCAGATCGTTTTGCCTCCTGTGCCCGTTTCCGTTCAGTAATGTCGCGGATATAGATCAATACAGCCTCTTTTCCCAGATAATGATAGGGACCCACATTAATCTCAACGGGAAGCTGTACACCACCCGCTCCCACGAGTGTGAGCTCGAATGAGGAGGAGGCGTCCTGATCCTGGAGCAACCGTCTCACCTCATTACTGGCGGCATGCCGCTCCTCAGAGGCGATAAACTGGTGGAGGGCCTGTCCAACAATCTGCTCATACTCAAGGTGGAGCATGCGGCAGACCGGTCTATTGACAAAACGTATGAGCCCCTCAGAAACAATGGCAATACCATCTCTGGCCCGCTCAACCAGCAATCGATACTTCTCTTCACTCTCGGCAAGCGCGCCTTCGGCCTGACGCAATGCCGTGATATCCAGTACAATTCCCCTGAAACCCACAGTTTGGTTGTTTTTCTCAATTCGATTGGAGTAGATAATCATAGGGAAGGTGGAGCCGTCACGACACTGTGCCGTATACTCTCTTGGGGGTAAGGTTTCGCCCTGAATCATCGCCTCTGTTGAAGCGATCAACTTGCCCCTCTGCTCCGGGACAATCATGTCAGTGTTATGAACCCCACGCCGGAAATCTGACTCATCATAACCAAATGTTTGAAAAGCGGCCTGATTGGCATAGGTGATGCGCCCATCCAGATCGAGTTCATAAACCGGCTGCGGCAACAAGTCCGAAAGCAGTCTGAACCGCTCCTCGCTTTCTTTTAACGCCTGTTCAATCACTTTACGTCCCGAAATATCACGGGCCGAAGTAATGACGGCCTGCACGCGAGACTCGGCGTCCCATTCAGGAACAACCAAACAGTCCACCCAGGTACCGTTGGGGAACTGAAATTCTGTCCGTTGCACCTCACCGGTCTCAAAGACAGCATCAATGACGCCGCTGAAGCGTGTCACCAGTGATTCAGGGAACCCCAGATCTCTATGCCGCCGACCGATAAATTTCTCTGCGCTGATCCCTGTCAGCTGTTCAACGGCAGGATTGACATAGAGATGGCGCTTTTCGCGATCGAACCGCATGATGGTATCCTGCGCATTCTGAGAGAGGGCGCGGAAACGTTCCTCACTGTCGCGAAGTTCATGGGCCATACGCTTTTCATCGGTGACATCTGTTGCAATGAGCCCCATGCCCTCGCCCATTTTAAAGGCACGAAGATTATAAATCCGATCATTCCCTACAGTGTTTATATGAACAACCTTTTCCGTTTCAAAGGGCGTCCCCGTGGCCACAACATTCAGATAGGCGTCATAGCGTCCTGACGATTTCGCCTCTGGGAAAATAGAGAGAAACGACTGCCCTTCCAAGGGCTGCTGTGAATAGCCTGCCAGCAAATGCTCCAAAGCCTTTTGATTGAAAATCGTCAAACGCATATGACGGTCCCAGATCATATAGGCATCGGTAGAGGCGTCAAGGAAAAGACGCAACCTTGACTCACTGCGCTGCAGCGCCTGTTGTGCACGGCTCCGTGTAATCACCGCCCCCAATTGGCTGACCAGTGAATGCAGTGTCTGCTTTACGGGTCCAGCCAGCACCTCCAATCTCTTTGAGGCCAGGTTGACGCATGCCACTACTTTTTCTCCGTCTTTCACGGGGAGAATCGCAACACATTTCAACGCCTCGTCAAATATGGCTTCCCTTGCCCCCACATTAAAGTGTTCAGCCCCTTCAAAAACGGACTCCCCTTGATAAACCAGCTGCGCTGTATTGGAATCCGGGGGGATGGTCGAAACACGGTCGACAAACACATCAGAGAGCCCGTAATAACTGGCCAATCTCAATCCACCGTCCTGCTCGTCCACCAGATAAATACCGCCACACTCCATATTGGATATTTTCAATGCCGCTTCAAGGCAGAGATGCAAAATCTCATCCAGGCTGGAGGCGTGACTCAGCGCAATGCCCAATTCTGCCTGGATCTGAATGAGCGACTCAGCCAGCCGGCGCTCTGTAATGTCGGAAAATATCTCAATGGCGCCCACCAAATGGCCGTTCCTGTCAAACAACGGAGCTGCGGAAAAATGCAACCATTTGCCCTGCACGCCCATATGCGGAAAGAAGGACTCAACTGTGACAGCCTCCGGGACCACTGTACTGCGTTGAAAGTGATCGCCATAATGACGTATCAGCGTCTCATCAGCGGCGCCCTCCACCACAATATCCGCCAATGTGGGTCGAGACGCTTCATAAAAGCCTTTCCATTGCCCCGTGCCGCCAAGCACATCGTTTTCTCTAACTCCCGTGAGATTTTCACAGGCGCGGTTCCAGTGCGTCACAGAATGAGACCGATCAATGACAAATGTAGCCACAACGGAACCGTAGAGAATCTGTGCCAACCGCTCTTCGCTCTCTACCAATGCCTCTTCGGCCTGTTTCCTCTCAGTAATCTCCTCAATGGCGCCTTCGATGGTTGGTATGCCATCCTGTGCATCTGTGATAAACTTGGCGTTCAGACGCACCCAGATCTCTCTGTCGCCGGCCTGGTGCCATCTCATCTCAAATCCATTGACCTCACCGTACTGATTCAGCCAGTCACGCCACTCCCGATAACGACGTTCTTCAACATGAAGGGCCTGGATCTCTGAATGGATCAGCCGCACACGGTTATCAACCCCGGCCACTGTAAGAAAGGCTGGATTGATGTCAAGAAGCTGCCCCTCCATATCACAGCGGAAGAGCCCCAGGGGCACCTCTTCGAACAACATCCGGTAACGGATTTCTGAAGCACGCAGGGCCTGCTCAGCCGCTTTGCGGGCAGAAATGTCCCGAACGAAGGCCTGGACAAAGGTTCCCGTCTCAAGCAACACGCGACTCAGGCTGACCTCTGCTTCAAATAGTGCGCCGCTGGCTCTACGGTGTGTCCATTCAAAGGATTGCGGCTCTCCTGCATAGGCCAGCTTGATCAGCCGTACGGCTTTCTCAGCGGATCTCTCGCCGTCCAATTGATACTCCGGTGAAAAATGAACTGGAGACCGCCCCAATAATTCCTCACGGCTACAACCAAAGAGCTCAAGCGTTTTCTCATTACAATCCAGAAATCGCTTCTCATCCATAATGGAAATACTGTCTCTGGCATGATCAAAAAGATTGCGGTACCGGTCCTCCCGGATGCGGAGCAACGACTCAACTTTCACCCTCCCCAGCACACTGTTGATCATCTCAACCACAACCACCAGCAGGTCTTTCTCCTCCTCCGACCAGGTATGCGACATTGCAATCATCTGGAGAACAAGCCCTCCGGTGAGGCCCCCATCCTGAAGGAGCGGCAGGATATAGATCTGACCTGTTGACTGGCGTGCATCATCTTCTACCCTGGGTGCAAACAGCCGATTCAGATCTGCAAACTGAACCTCAGCCATCTCCCCTTGATGAAGCGAGTTGTAGTACTCCCGAAACAAGATGGTCAATGCGCTTGAACTCAGGCACTGACGCCCCGCAGGGATATTGCACCAGGTATGCATGGGCTGCAGGGAATCCTCATCGCCTTCAAAATGATAAATCCCGCAGCAGCCGCAGTCCAGTGCCTCGCCAAGACGCTGCATCGTCTCTGTCAGACGGGTCGGCACCTCACGCAGCGATAGATTGATAAATTTCGTGGCCATATGCATGACAGTCTTGCGAAAGGCCTTTTCATGAGAGAGCCGGATCTCATTGGCCTTTCTGGCCGAGATATCACGGATAAGTGCCCAGACCGATTTGGGTTTGCCATGCCGGTCACGCAGGAGAAAGGCCTTGATTTCAACGGGAATGATTACACCGTTTTTCTTAACAAATTCCTTCTCATAAACATCAGTATACCCTTTTATTTCAATTTCTTCATAATAACGCTCATGCATCGCGTCATGCCAGTAGGCCGGCGTAATATCATAACTGGTCTTTAGTAGAATTTCCTGTCGACTGTACCCCAACATCTCACAAAAGACATCATTACATGAAACAAACCGATCCTCCAGATTAATAATGGCTACGGCATCTGTTATGCTCTCATATAGACGGCGATACCGCGCCTCTGAATCCCGCAGTGCCTGTTCGGCTTCCCGCCTTTTCATCACATTGCGAATGATATAGACCATGCCGGCGGCCATACCATCCTCGTCTATCATAGGAGTAATACTCAGCTCCACTGAAACAGCCGGACCCCTCCTGGGGTGAAGCTGTAAAGCCACAACGCCGAGCCCGGCTTCCAAATGGGCGTCCGACTGCATATCGGGCAACACCCAGGGCTCACCGCTGACCTCATCGACCAAATTGAGAATATCAGACAACGATGCGTCACGACATGCATCACCCCCCCAGCCAGTCAGTGCCTCAGCTTCACTGTTCATGATCAATATCTGCCCATTGGGATCAACGGCAATCAACCCATCACCCAGGCTTCGTACTGCCGAAGATAGCCAAGATGCTTTTTCCTTCAGCTTCTTTTCCAAATTTATTTTAAAAAGTGCAGTCTCGAGCACCCCCATGAGTTCATGCGTATTAAACGGTTTCAGTATAAAGCCATGAGGGGCTGTGGGTTTCACTTTATCCAGTGTATCTCTATCCGCATAAGCTGTTAGATAAATGAACGCGACATCAAAACGGTCTCTCAACAGCTGCGCCGTCTCAATACCATTCATTGCCCCCTTGATCTGGATATCCATCAGAGCAAGATCAGGACGATTTTTTTCGGCAAGATCAATCGCATCCGCACCGGCAGCGGCAATACCTATTACCTCATAGTCCATACTTTCAAGCCTGGACCTCAAATCCTCGGCCATAATCCGCTCATCTTCAACTATGAGGATTTTTGTCTTCTTCAAACCATCACCTGTCTGCTTTGAATTTGCCATTAAAATCACCTGGTTGTCCAAAATTGTTGATCTCGTTGCTATGCATCGTTCAAAATGCAACTTTAGCCCAGTGTCCCCATCTTAAGCAGCAAAAAACCGACACAATAAAGTATTAATTTTAATGTTGTTAGCGGGGTGATCACTACGACATAACATGAGCTGCTCAATAGGGCATACAAACTGCATGCCGAAATATCGCTGAGTCTGACATTTTTTCAAGATAAATAAACTGAGGATAAATGAAACGGGTTGGAAGACACACTTTCATTGAGTTGCAATTGGGGAGTCAGCCCAGTTTGTGCTTTATTTTTGCGGCAAAGCGTCGACTCATGATAAACGGTTCATCGATCCCTCTGATATAAACACGAAAAGCGGCGTTAAACCACGATTCCAGCCGCTCCACATGGCCCATGTGGATAATTGTGGAACGGTGAATTCGAATGAAATCCTTTTCAGGAAGCCTTGCCTCCCAGGTCTTCAGCGGTTTCAGAGCGAGGTTTTTGTTCCCGTCAGTCGTCCATATTTCAGTATAGTCTCCAAGGGCTCCAATGGCAAGAATCTGATTCAATTCAATGAAACGCATCTGACCGTCCAGATTGAGAAACAGACGGTCACCGCATTCAAGCCGCCTCCTCGGCTCTTCCGGGGCGGGTTCACGACTCATCCGCTCCAGCGCCTGTTCCAGTCGCTCGGGGCTGACTGGTTTCAACAGATAATCCAGTGCATTGACCTCAAAAGCCCGGATGGCATAGGCGTCAAAAGCCGTCACAAAGATGATATGGGCCTCCACGGAGATCCGGTTCAGCAGGTCAAACCCTGAAGCGCCTGGCATCTGTATATCCAGAAAAATCAGGTCGGGTTTCATTGCATGAATGGCTGAAACCGCAGTGTCCACCGACTCTGCTTCACCCACGACTTCAATGTGAGGGTGCTGTGCGAGAAGAGAACGCATCTCAACACGGGCCAAACGTTCATCATCTACCAAAAGGGCACGCGTTTTATTCACTGTCCATTCCTTCCGTCGGCGTGGTGAGTTCAAGTTTAACTGTGACCGAATCGCTTGCTTTTTCAATCACAATCTGATGCTGAACACCATAGGCATTATTCAACCGTTCTCTTAAATTTTTCAGGCCAGTGCCCGTCCCCAGTACGCTGAAGCCAGTCCCCTCCCTACGTTCCTGCCAACAGCCGGAATTCTGTACGATGATCCGTAGATTAGCGCCGGACACCTCTGCCTTAATCCCTACATGTAACGGCATGTCACTGCTCTGCATCCCATATTTTATCGCATTTTCCACCAATGGGTGTAACAGAAAACAGAGCACTGAAAAAGACTGTGCTCTACTCTCCACATCAATACTGACTACCAGTTTTTCTTCAAACCTTTTTTTCTCAACAGCCAGATAATGCTCTACCGCCTCAATCTCTTCGGACAGCGGCACAAAGAGTCTGTCGCGACGCGTCAATGAATAGCGGAGGAACTCAGAGAGTTCTGTGACCATGGCCCGTGCATCGACCCTGTCCTGATCGATCAGTGCACGAATGGTGTTCAAAGCATTAAAGAAAAAATGAGGGTTCAGCTGATAACGCAGCATCTCCAATTGTGCACGCTGCGCCAAATGTGAGGCTTCCCTGGCCTGCTGTCGCTGCACATACCAGGCATTCCATAGTCGGAAAACTGTATGTAGCGCCCCCCAGAAAAGCAACATCGGCAACCGGGCAATTAAGAGATAAAACAGCGTGACGCCATTCAGTGTAAATCCAGAAAAATCGCCAGCATAAATCAAACTTGTAAGTGCTTTATCAATCAATATCCAAACCACTGTAAAAGGAATTACAATCTGCATCATACGCCCGACCATGCGCGTGAAAGCCATATTTTCAATATCAATGCGGCCAAGTGATCGAATCATTGTCAGGCTGGCACAGAAACCGACAACATAGGTCAGTAAAAGCCCCAAAAAGTTATTCAGCTGAAGAATGCGATAGGAATCATTTCGTGTGTAATAGGTCAAAAATATCGACAGCCAGTAGACCAGCCAGCCCAGTCCGTGCAGCCATTGAAAAATGTGTTTCTGCATCGGCTGCCAAAATTCATTCATTTTCAAATAAACTCCTTTGCGTAAATGCACGCTATAATATAATGGTTTTGTTTTCACTTACCAACAACCGCTTCGACAAAGGGCCATCAAAGGCGTTTAATGGCAATTGTTCACCGACAAGAGCAAGGTCGGGCATAGGGGTTTAAGCTTGCTGATGCGTATTACTGAATGTATAATCATCTTAAATCCTGCAATTTTCAATCATACGGGTGGCCGCATAATGAAACACGTCTTATTGTCATACTTTATTCTGCTGTTTTTCTGTACATCCCAACTGCCTGCACAAAATGAGGCCGTGGCCCATATTAACCCACTCACCCCCGGTCTCCTTCGTTTTCTGGACTCCGACCTAGAAGAATTCAACTGGCGCGCTGGCCAGGCTTATCGCAAGGGTGATTACTTAAATGCAGCACGTTGGTATATTGCTGTTGTCAGATTCCGCACAAATGCTTCTCTGTCGCTCTATAACCTGGCCTGCTGCTACGGAAAGTTGAACCAACCTGAACAGGCATCACAAACACTCTGGCAGGCCATCCTGGCCGGTTTTGACAATTTCAAGCTGGCTCAAACCGATGCTGATTTTGAGACAGTCAGAGACCACGCTTCCTTTAAAACTGTCTTACAGCGTATTTCTCAAGTTGAAACACAAGTTGGCACATCCATTTATGTGCCTGCACGGAAAGCCATTCCCTGCCGCCTCCACCTCCCAGAAGGCTATCAACCGGACAAGGCCTATCCATTGGTACTCGCCCTGCACGGTCACGGAAGTCGTTCTGAAAACATGGCTGCTGTCTATAAGCTATTCAATCATCCTCAATTTATTTTTGCAGCGCCGCAGGCCACCTATGATGCACAAAGACAGAAGTTAACAAAAACTGTACAGAAATCATGGACACTAACCACCCCTGACAGTACGCTCTGGGCACAAACTGACCCCCTCACACTTCAATCTATCGAAGATATAATTGTCCATATGAAAAAATCTTATAAAATTTCATCTATATTTATCCTGGGTTTCTCACAAGGCGCCGCCATTGCCTACGGAGCGGGAATACATTACCACGCACAACTGGATGGAATTCTCTGTTTTGGAGGGCAGCTACCCGCCACAGGGCATCCCTATTCACTTTTTTCAGAGGAAGATCTAACGGATGCTAAATCGCTGCCTGTTTTTATTGCCCACGGGAAAAAAGACCAGGCGATTAAAATTCAAGCTGGAAAAAACTCCAAAAAACGCTTGCAAGCCAAAGGATTTAATGTCACCTTTCATGCATTCGATGGCGGCCATTCCATGGATGCACATGCCGTAGAAAAAGCACAACAATGGATAAGCCGTATTGTAAAACAAGAGAAATGAGGGAGATCATGTTGAAAAAAACCCTGAAATACTGCGCCGTACTGCTATTCTTCATCACCTTGCTGTCCAACTGTGATATTTTCCCAACCAGTAAAGTTCCAGATAAAGAAGATGAAAATGAACCCAAAACCAATGATCTGAAAGTATTGATACTGGGCAATGATTACCTTCACGACAATGATATTGAAGACATGCTTGAGAAACTTGCTGAAACTGACGGCCAATCCTTTTTTATCGAGATTCGCTACGGATCAGATTATTATCTCTCTGATCATGCCACTAGTAACATGTCAAAAACATTAATCGAAAAAAGAGAATGGGACATTGTAATATTGCAGGGTGCAGCTCACTTTATTGCCAAACCAGAGTGGCATAGTTCCATCGTCCCAAGCATGCAAACACTTCGAGACCTCATCCGTTTGCAAAACAAAGATTGTAAAATAATTTACATGATGCCTTGGGGTTATGAACAAGGTTTCAATGCAATCGCAGGAGAAACCGGAGATTATAACGCATTGCAACAGGCCATCATAGATGAGACCATTTCGGTTTGTAATACATTGGAAATACTCACCGCACCGGTAGGTTATGTCTGGAAAGACATTAAAAACAACCATGCCAACATCCAACTATATAACACAGATCCAAACTATCCCAGCCACCCATCTATTGAAGGCACCTTTCTTAGCGCCTGTACAATATATGTCACAGCGGTTGAACGGAATATCGACAACTTAAACTATAATGGAAATATCAGCACAACCAATGCTGCAACGATCCGGCAGGCAGCCACAGCAGGTGTATTAAATCACCGTGAAGACTGGGGTCTTACCGCTTCTACCGGTCTTTAAAAGGCATATATAATATTTTCATTAGAAGAGACCGTGCACATTTGGCACGGTCTCTTCTAATGAATGCACATCTGTTGAAATCTATCAAACACTTTATCCATTTTTCCGTATCTCCTATTGACCCTACAGATTGCATACGCCCCTAAACCCTGTCTTCTAGACCCTGTTGAAAGGAAATGCATGAAGAAGCACAAATTTTATTCCTGGTTTTTCATATTCACTCTGTCCAGCACCGGCTTTGCTCAAAATACCTTAAACCCCGTTAAAGCAAACGTTCCTCCAATTATTGACGCCCATCTCGATGATGCGGTTTGGCAACAGGGGTTAGCCGTGAAACAGTTTAAAACCGTCAGCCCTGACTTTGGTCTTACCCCCGCAGAGCACACCGAAGCCTTTCTGGCCTATGACAGAGAAAATCTCTACTTCGCCCTGCGTTGTTACGACAAATCACCGGGCCAAATCAAAGCCTCTCTCACCAACAGAGACAATATTCAGGGTGATGACTGGATCTGTATCAACCTCGACACTTTCGGCGATCAACAGTCACTCTATGCCCTCTATGTGAATCCCCTTGGCGTGCAGGGTGACAGCCGTTATGCCGCCGGCAATGAAGATCACAGTATAGACCTGGTCTGGGATTCTGCAGGCCGCATCGATGAAAACGGCTATACAATTGAAATCCGGCTGCCACTGAAGAGCATCCGCTTTGCCACATCGGACATCGTCTCCATGGGCGTTGTATTCGAACGCCGCATCAGCCGTAAAGCAGAACAGAGCATGTACCCTCCCATGGATCCGGCACAGGGGTACAACATCATTGCGCAGATGGCGCCGTTTCAACTGATCGACCTGAAACACCCCCGCCTCTTTGAAGTGCTGCCCGCCGCCACTTACGCCCATCGGGACAGCCGCCAGGATGGAAAAATGGCCAAAGAGGCCCGTGACGGCGATCTCTCAATGACATTGAAATACGGCATCACCTCCGAACTCATTCTGGACGGCACGCTGAACCCTGATTTCAGCCAGATTGAGGCGGACGCGGGACAGGTAGACGTCAACCTGCGTTACGCCCTCTTTTTTCCTGAAAAACGGCCATTTTTCCTGGAAGGACGAGAAAATTTTCGCATGGCATCAACCGTCATGTCAGAACGGGATCCAGTCAGAGCGCTGTTCTATACACGGACCATTACCAACCCACAGGTCGGGATTAAACTGAACGGGAAGATCGGGGCAAAGAACACCCTGGCCTGCCTCTATGCAACCGATGATCTCGGCCAGAATCAACTGGCCCATGTGCCTACACTGCGGTACAGACGCACACTTAAAAACGATGGTTTTGTCGGTGTTCTGGGTACAATGCGCGAAACAGAACAAAATGGCAATCGCATTGGCGGTTTGGACGGACAGCTAAGACTCACCCCCTCCTCTCTCCTGCGCTTTCACGCATTACAAAGCCAGAAGGAGTCAAAGGACGACAACAGCAACAAAGACGGAACCCTTCTGGGCCTAAGTTATCAATACGGAACACGTAACTGGGATGCGGCCTTCTCCTATAGAGATATCTCCAAAGATTTTCAGGCCGATATGGGCTATATCCGCCGTCGGGGACTGCGCCAGATCACCGGATTGATCCGCCCCAAGATCTATCCGGGAAGCCATGGAATCCGACGCATAGATGTTGAATGCTTCACCGCACAGTCCCGCGACCTCTTTGATGCCATGTGGGAAACATTCAATCACACCAGCCTTCAATTCTTTTTCAATGGCGACATGACATTGAAGCTAAAATACTCCTACTCCACTGAGATCTTTCTCGGCCGCAAATTCGATACAGGCGGTTTTCATGTGTTTGGCTGGGGCCAGATAAACAACCAGGTGGGTTTTGGCGTTCTCTACCGCCGGACAGGGGCCATTCGCTATACCAACACGCCATTTCAGGGTAGAAGCAATCAAATCACCCTGGACGGCAGCTATCAGCCTTCTGACCGGTTCTGGCTGCAGGGCACCTGGGTCAGCGCAGATTTTACCGATGACGCCACAGGAAACGAGATTTATAAAACCTGGATTGCCCGTGGCAATCTCACCTATCAGTTCAACCGTTTTCTCTTTTTCAGAACGATTTTAGAGTACAGCGCCCGATCGGTATATGACGCCCATTTTCATCAAAATACCCTGCTGGCTGATTTCCTGATTTCCTTTACTTACATTCCCGGAACGGTCGTTCACTTGGGATATGGTTCACTGCACCGTCAGATGGGCATCCAGGAAACATCTCCCCTGCGTTATGACGCAATGATGACTCAACAGCGCGGTTTCTTCTTCAAAACCTCTTATCTCTGGCGCCTTTAATTTACGATTTCGCCGCCATTCAATTCAGAATGGCGGAAAAACCGTAAATTTCATCGTTTTTCCACTCTTTTTCGCTGCCAAACCCCCATGATTCCCTTGACATTTCGAGAATTTTATTGTATGCTATAAACAATCTAACAGAAATGCTCAACCTACCCGCTTTAAATTGAATCAAAGACGATGCAATATGCGCCATTCTTAAGTAGACCTACAGGTCTATTCACGACGATTTTGATCGTATATTAAACGCCATTTCTCAGTATGTCTGAAAAGAAATGGATTAGAGCCAAACGACAGGAACAGACACCACTTCAGACTGTGTATCGCAAGGAGAGCGGCATGCTCACTGGCTACAGCGCCTCTATCAAAACCGCCAATAAAGTCATTCGCGAAGCAGCCAAAACGGACGACTCTCTATTACTCATTGGCCCACCCGGCACCGGGAAACAGCTGATTGCTCAGATCTTACACAATAAAAGTCACACCCGTCCCCGTGCCTTGATTCACATCAACTGCTCTGAGCTGGGCGATCCGATAAATTGTCACGATTTATTTGGCTATGAAGACCGTTCTGAAGGGCAAATTGCACGTCGCCTCGGTGTGCTTGATAAAATCAAACGGGGAACACTGTTTCTCGAAAACCTGCATGAAATGCCTCAGGCCTACCAGTCCTTTTTCATGAATCTCATCGAATCGCATGCCTATTTCTCACCTGAAAGCCAGGAAAACGTCGAGTGTCAGTTCAGGGCTATCGCCTCTATCCCGGATGAATCATACCTGGAGGCGTCAAATATCCGCAGAGACCTCATTAATAAACTGCAGTCTTTCACTATCACGCTCACGCCACTGCAAAAAAGACGTGAAGATATCCCCCACCTCTTTACATACTTTCTGGAAAAATTCTGTGATGAAGCCAGAATAGAGGTTCCGCCAATTTCCGAGGAGATCTTTGAGTCCATTATGGCATATGAGTGGAATGGCAATGTGGATGAGTTAAAGAATGCGGTAAAAAACCTGGTGCTGCTCTCACCTGAAGGCCGGCTATACGCTGAATATCTTCCCTTTGAAGTCCGGAAACACCCCTTTGCTGTGCTTGAGGACAAAGAATTGCCGGCAGCCATCGCCGAAGTGGAACGCTATCTCATCCATAAAGCCCTTCAGCGCTTTACCGGGAACCAGACAAAGGCCGCCCACCTGCTCAATGTCTCTGAAGCGGCGTTGCGGTACAAAATGAAGAAATACAGCCTGAGTAAAAAAGCCTTCTAACAAAAAAGCCACTGTCTCAAACAGCGGCTTTTTAAGATTTACTCAATAATAAATATCTACAACAGCTCTGCTTCACGGGCCTGAATGACCGGCAAGGCGGCATTGTTAATCCACTCCAACACAGTCTCGTCCACCCATCCCACTTTTCCATCCGGCAGAATAATCTCTACCCAGGGCGCTGAGCGTTGATCGGTCTTCACCTTCAATCCTTCATGAATGACAAACAATTCAACAGCCATCTCCTGATTGGGGGCGCTCATCACCGAGACAGCCTCACCCATGACAATGGCCTCATCGACCCGATGCGTTTCCTGCCACTGCCCCCAAAAGAGAAGCGCTGAAATCAGCCAGAGCCCACCCAGTGATACAGAGACACCCCTTAACCAGGTCAAGTGTCGTCTCCAAATCATAAATGCGATACAGAGTGAAAGCAGCCCGTACAATCCCACCGTGATCCCCAACAGGAGACCCCGAGGCCAAAAAGCGATAAACCGCCGCCAGTACTTCACCAGAAAAAACAGTTCCCTGGACTCAATTTGATCGACGATTGACTCACTGGCCAGCTGCAGATTGGCCGCCACATCCTCGTCGCCGGGAAGCAGCCGGGCGGCCCGCTCATAGAAGAGCACCGCCTCGCCCACATGGCCCAGTTTGTAATGGGCGTTCCCAAGATTAAAGGCCAGGGCGCCATCGTTGACGCCACGTTGCCATAGCTGGTTATAAGCCTCCAGTGCGGCCTCAAAATGTCCGTTGCCGTAGGCCGTATTGCCCGTTTCAAACAGCGCACTGCTTTCCTGGGCAGCGGCAAAGCCCACAAAACAGAGGAGAACAAACGCCACCCACCGCCTCAAACAGCGTTGAAGGTATCTCATTATGACAACTCCCGGTCGAGCCGGTTTAACACCGTCTCCGCCAACTGATAGACTTGATTCATTTCGGATTCATCTGATGCTGCAGGCGCAAAACGCATCCGATCGCACTGGGCGAGAAGCGTCATCACCGATTCAACTGTTTCATCTTTCACCCCTTTTTCAGTCAAGGCACGCCGCACGGTCTCGCTCATCAAACCCGCTGTGGACAGATTGAGTTTATCGCCGATGAAACCCGTCACAGCATGACCGATCTCAGCATAATATGCCTTCTGCCTCTCAACTGTAAGCAGTGGCCTGGCCTTGGCCAGATGGCGCTTTGCCAGGCGTGACGCCCGGCGACGCCGTGCAAATGCCACATCGCCGGCCAGGCGCTCCTGGTGGCGCCTTACTGAAAATGCGGGCAATATCAAAAGCAATGGCAGGCCCAGCAAATAGACCCAGAGCCACACGGGAAAACTGGATGACGAATGTTTGAGCGATAGCCCATCCGTTTTAATATAACGAATGTCCCTGCCCAAAAGCGCCACAGACTGACGTGATCGCAATGCAGGCGCGTTTTCAACCAGACCATCTCCGCCACGTCTTACCTGGAGGGCGATTTCGCCGGCAGTCGCCGTCCGATACATCTGGCTCTGGGGATCAAAATACGACAATTGATAACGGGGAATCACCTGACGTCCGGCGGAGCGCGGCACCAACAGCCATTCAAAGGTCTTGCTGCCGGAGACCGTACCGCCATCCCGGTTGAGGACCTCTTTCACCTCAGGGGGGTAGACTTCAAAACCGTCAGGGAAGCGGGGTTCAGGTGTGGCCAGCCCGCGCAGATTTCCCTCACCTGAAATGATGAGGCGATAGGTCACTGCCTCATTGGTTTTCAATTGGCGTTTGTCCACCGTGGCCTTCACCTGATACTGCCCCACCTGACCGTTAAATCCCTTGGGCTGATTGACCGATGGCAACGGTCGCACGGCCACAGTCACCGGGTCCGAGCTGATGTTGTGGCTGATGGTCCTGTCATTGAAAAAATCATCAAACACACTGCGGCTCCGGCTCTTCACGCGCACCGCACAACGCAGCACCAGAGGATCTATTGTCTTCTCTCCGGCCGACATGGGAAACATCAATGTTTTCTTTATCGTTGCAGCCGTGTAGCGTTTGCCGTCAATTACCTCGGTACGGGTGCTGGGCCGCTGCCCCTGATTAATTTCCTCCACCCAGAATCCGGCTGTGGCCGGCATCTGGGCAAATTCATAGGAAGAGACATTCAAGCGTGTGTAAATCGTATAGGTCAGTACCAGCGGTTCGTTCACATACACCGTGGCTTTGCTGGCCTTCACCTGGACAAAAAGATCATCACTGGAAATATCGACCGATTCACTGCGATTACGGCTACGCTGACTGGGCCGGTTGGATGTTGGCGTTGCAGATTTATCGACAATCACTTTAATAGGGTTGACTGAATAATTCTTCCCGCCAATATTCACCTTGATAGGCGGAATAGAGAACGTACCCGCCTTCTGCGTCTGATACTGATAATGGATTGTTTTGGATACACTCATCGCACCGTTTACAATCTGCATATTCTGCGATGAACCGCTGCCCAGAAAAGCCGCCCAGTCATTGAGAGAGGGCACCTCAGGCTGGGCACTCTGACTGCCTTTTCCCGACATCTCCACAAACAGTGTAAAGCGCTGGTTCAGACCCACCGGGGAGTGCTCTACCCAAGCCTTGAGTCCCGGTTTGCTGCCCTGGGCAAAACCCTGAGTCAGTGCGCACAGCAGAAGAAACGCCCCTAGTTTTCTATTCATAAATTTCACGATCTCTGCGTCCTCCGCGAAGCTTTTACCAATCTTTCTTCACCCTCGCCCGGCCCCGTGCCTTGGCTTTTTTCTTCTTTTTATCTTTTTGATCTTCCTTCAAAGCCTCCAGCAGCCGCTCCGCCTCTTCCTTGCTCATGGGCTTTTTCTCGCCCTCCTCCATCTGCTGCTGCTCATCCTGCTTTTTCTGATCCTGCTGATCTTTCTTATCCTGTTGATCCTGCTGCTGTTCATTCTGATCTTGCTTCTCTTGATCCTGTTTGTCCTGCTCCTGCTGTTGCTGTTGCTGCTGTTGTTGTTGATCTTGCTGCTGCTGATTTTGGTCCTGATTCTGTTTCTGTTTGTCGGCCTGCTCTTTCAGCTTGTTGCGCACAAACTCCAGGTTGTACTTGGCATCGTGGTCTTCGGGGTTGAGTTTGAGTGCCTCTTCATAGGCCTGAATGGACTCAGGCAGTTTCTGCTGCTGAAAGAGCGTATTCCCTACATTGAAATAGCCCTTGGCCTGCATCAGCGGATCTTCACTGCTCAGCGTCTTCTGATAGGCTTCCATGGCCTTGTCAAACTGCTTCTTCTTGTAGAGCACGTTTCCCACATTGAATTGAATCAAGGGAGATTCAGGGTTCCTGAGCAAGGCATCTTGATATTTATTGTTGGCCTCATCAAATTTCTCTTCAGAATAGAGCAGATTCCCCTCGGCCACACGCTTCCTCGCCGACTGTGCCGAGGCCGCCGTAATGCTGAGCAGAAAAAGTCCGAGGCCCAGGACGATGTTGATTTTTTTCATAGTATATTCCGATATTCTATCATTTTTTTACCATACGCTATTGAAACCGTCCCCGCCACTCGCCTTTCAGCCGGCGGCGTTCGGGGAGCAGGAGTTCGATCAACACAAACAACAGTGCCAGGACGATGAGCACCTGATGCCTGTCCTCAAACTGGGCAAACTGCTGACTGGCCAGGGCCTTCTTCTCCATGGCCGAGATCTCGTCATAGATCCGTTCCAGCTCCACCTCGCCGGCCGAGCCGCGGTAGTACTTGCCCCCGGTCTCCAGGGCAATCTTCTCCAGCGTGATCTCATCGAGCTTGGTCATCACCACCTCGCCCTGGCGGTCTTTCTTGAAACCGATGCGCCGGCCATTCTCATCAAAGTCAGGAATGGGCACACCCTGCGGCGAGCCGATGCCCACGCAGTAGATCACAATACCGGCCTTGGCCGCCTCTTTGGCCAGCTCAACGGGTTCACCGACATGCTCTTCACCGTCGGTGATGAGCAGCATCACCTTGTGCTTGCGCTCGCTTTGGTCAAAGGCTTCCATGGATTTCTTCAGCGCCTCGCCGATGGCCGTGCCCGGCACAGGGATGAGATCCGGTTCCATGGCCTCCAGGAACATACGCGCCGCCCCGTAATCCAGGGTCAGCGGACACTGCACAAAGGCCTCGCCCGCAAAGGCCACCAGCCCGATGCGGTCGCCCTCCAGCCGGTTGATCAGCGACGCGACCTCATGACGCGCCTTGGCCAGGCGGTTGGGCTTGATATCCTCGGCCAGCATCGACTTGGAGACGTCCAGGGCGATGAGAATATCCTGGCCTTCACGTTTCACCGTGCGCAGCTTGGTGCCCCACTGGGGACGCAGCAGCGCCAGGGTCAGGGACAATACGGTTAAAACCAGTAGCGCCGCTTTCCAGCGCTGCCGCCGGGGACTGACCGTGGCCGTCAATTTCTGTATCAGTTCGATGTCGCCGAACCGGGCCATGGCCGCCTGTTTCCGGCGAAAGGCCCAGACGATAAAGACAATCAGTGCCGGCACCAGCAGCAACAGAAATGAAAATTGTGCAAAGGCAAATCGAAACAAATCCGCATTCTCCTAAAAAATGCCGCGCAGACAGTCCATCCCCCGGGTCCATCCGCACGCGACTTTTATCTTTCGATCTCTCGATCTTTACTTTTAACTTTTAACTTTTAACTTTTAACTTTTAACTTTTTACTTTTTACTTTTAGCTTTTCACTTGTGCCTTACTCAGGGTATCTTCCTGAAACGCGTGTGCGCCAGAACAATTTCGATGAGCAGAACCAGCAGCGCCAGTCCCGCAAAATAGTAAAACTGCTCTGAGTAGCGCGTGTACTCCTGCACCTTGATCTCGGTCTTTTCCAGTGCATCAATCTCTTTGTACACCCCGGCCAGCTCCGTGCGGTCTGTGGCGCGGAAATAGCGCCCGCCGGTCATCTGGGCAATACGCCCCAAAGTGGCGTCATCGATATCCACCTGCATGGGCACGTAGCGCTTGCCGAAGAAGGGATCGTCCACAGGGTACATGGCCGTGCCCCGCGTGCCGGCGCCCACAGTGTAGATTTTGATGCCCAGCGCCTGCGCCGCCTGTGCCGCCGTGATGGGATCGATCTCTCCGCGGTTGTTGCGGCCGTCGGTGAGGGCAATGATCACCTTGGACTTGGCCTCGCTGCTGCACAGCCGATTAATGGCCGTGACCAGTCCCATGCCCAGGGCGGTGCCGTCTTCAATGAGACCGACTTTGACCTCTTCCATGAACGTGAGCAAGATACCGTAGTCCAGGGTGAGCGGGCACTGGGTGAAGCCCTGACCCGCAAACACGGCCATGCCGATGCGGTCGTTCTTGCGGCCCTGAATGAACTCGGCGGCCACCTCCTTGGCGGCCTCCAAACGGTTGGGCTTGATGTCCTCGGCCAGCATAGAACTGGAGATATCCATGGCCAGCACAATGTCGATGCCCTCGGTGAGCACCTCTTCGCCCTGCATGCCACTCTGGGGACGGGCCAGCGCCACAATGATCAGCGCCACCACCAGCAGGCGAAGCCCCAACAGAATCAATCGGGCCCTGGCCGGGCCTTTGCGCTGCAGGTTCTTTATGACGCCCAGATTGCTGAAACGCAGACTGGCGCCCCTGGCGCGGCTGCCGCGCAGCTTCCACCATGCGAGCAGGGGAACGAGCACGAGAAAGCCCAGCACCCAGGGATCGGCAAACCGGTAAAACATCATACTCCGGCCTCCTCTTCATTTTGCGCAGAGGGCTCTGCCGGGGCGAGGGTTTCGGCCTCTGGCAGTACGTCATCCTCGGGGGTGTCGATCAGCGTCAGCACCTGCGTCTCTGTCACAAAGCGCCGGGCATCGGCCATCACACGGACGTGGGCCGCGTCATCGGGGATGTGCTTGGCAAATTTCACCAGATCACAATCCTCGAGAAAGGCCCGGAGCAACTGACGATGCGCATCGACCAGATCCGCCGCTTCCATGCCGTCCATGATCTCCCAGGTGGCCAGCTCCAGGGCCTGTACGTAGAACCGGCCTTCAAGGTACTGCCGGATAATTTCAGAAAGCGCAATATAATAAGATTTGATCTTTTCACGGGCGATGAGATCGGAGGCAGCCAGTTTATCCAGCGCCTCCAGGGCAATCTCATGGGGCGGCCGCGGCGGCGCCTTGGGCAGAAACCCACCGCCTGCCTTGTGGCGACGGTGTATCAAAATGGCCGCAACCACAGCGGCAATGACAAAGAGCCCCAGGCCAACGAAAAAAATCAGCCGTTTATAATTATAGGGCAGCCCTTCCGGCGGCTTGATGTCCAGGAGCTCGGCCTGTTCCTCGCCCTCCTGCACCGACTCGACGGTGATGCCCATCTTCTCTGTCATGAGGCTTTGGTAGGTGGAGTCGCCGGGCATGCGATAGAACACCGCAATGGGCGGAATGTCAAACTTACCCGTAAAAAAGGTGGAGATCACATAGTCGGCTTTCTTGACGATGCGGCCCGCCTCCTTTTCAGGGTCGTGCAGCGTGTAGTCGCGAATCTGAAACCCGCCCAGATTGGCGCCCAGGCCGGGCAGTTCCACCTCCATCTCAGGCACATGGCTGACGGTCACCGAGTAGGTCAGCAGATCGCCAATGGTCATGCGCACCTGATCCACAGCAGTGGTCACTGTGATGGGCGCCTCCTGGGCACGCAGCGCCAGGGTGGTCAGGCCGATAATGAATAGAACAAATAAATTTCGAATATTTCTCAAGGTTCAGTCCGTTTACTTGACCAGTGTTTCATAAATTTTAACGCCCTCGGCCGTCATCATCTTCTGAAGCAGCGCCTGTACGGCCTGGTCCTGACGCTCACGCATCAGATCCTGTGCCGCCTGCTGTGCCGCCTCCTGAAAAGAGCGTTCCTTGACCACTTTGCCATCCTTGTCTTTCTCTCTATAGCGGTCTTTGTGGGCGTCGTAGTAGAGTTTCACATCTTCCTGCGTCAGCTGTGGCACCTCTGAGGCCATGGTTTTCTCAAGATACTTCTGCACCATCAGCTGCTTCTTGGCCTGAAAGGCGCCCTCAATCACATCGGGCGCTTTCTCCAGCCCCTGACGGCCCGCTGCGCCAAAAAAGAGTTCCGTGGCCACCAGGCTCTTCAAGTACTCCCGTTTCGATTCGACTTGATCAAACTGGCCGCGCATGTACTCGGGCATCTGCTGAAGGCGATAGTCCAGGTCGCCCTGGGTGATCTTCCGGTCACCGATCACGGCCAGCACCTCACCGGGACGCGAGGTCTCAGCCTGCGACGGGTCCAGCAGTGTGGCCTCTTGAAGCGCCTGTTTGGCGTCGGCGGAGCGGTTAAGCCGCTCGAGGCATTCCACAATGCGCCGCGAGACCTTGTCCAAAAGCGGGCTCTTTGGATGGAGATGCTTGATGTAGAGATAACGCGCCAGGGCGTTCTCATAGTCGTGCAGCCGGTCAAAATAGATACCGCCCACCACGTATTGAATATTGGCCGTCTCCGTGGCGTCTGGATGGCCCAGGTTCAGGTAGTCGTCATAGACGTCAATGGCCTGGACATAGAGGTCGCGGTTATAGAGCGCATTGGCGTAGCTGCGCACCTTTTCTCCGTCGAACGATGATCCGCCCTGGCAACCGGCCAGTATCGCAATCAACAATAGGCCAATGGGCATCATTTTCTTCATCGGTACTCCATTTTGCTTCAATTCCGTGTATTCAGTGTATTCCGTGGTTTGAGCCCCTTCTTCTGTTGAGCGGCGACGCCCTAACGGAACCGTTTGGCCCGCATGCGGAAGAAGCGCATCAAGGGCTGCACATACGACTCATCGGTACGAATGGTGATGGCGTCCACAGACATGGATTTAAAGAGCTTGTCGCGCTTCTCCTGGGCCGCGCCGGTCTCAGAGGCAAAGGCCTGACGCACCAGCGGATCCCGCGTGTCCAGCAGAATCTGTTCGCCGGTCTCGGCGTCTTCCAGTTCGATGAAGCCCACGTTGGGCAGGTCGCGCTCCCGGGGGTCCTCCATCTGAATGGCCACGATGTCGTGGCGCTTGTTGGCAATGCGCAGCGGCTTGGCAAAGTCAGGGGAGATGAAATCTGAAACCATGAAGACCACGGCCCTGCGCCGCGTGACGCGGTTCAAATACTCCAGCGCCCCGGCAATGTCTGTCTTGCGCGCCTTGGGCTTGAAGAAGAGCAGTTCACGCAACACCCGAAGCACATGGCTCTTGCCCTTGCGCGGGGGTACAAATTTTTCAATCTGATCGGTGAAGATGATCAGGCCCACTTTGTCGTTGTTCTTGATGGCGCTGAAGGCCAGAAGCGCGCAGATCTCCACGGCGATCTCGCCTTTCATCCGCCCTGCCGTGCCAAACTCACCCGAGGAGCTGGCGTCCACCATGAGCATCACGGTGAGCTCGCGCTCCTCTTCGAAGACTTTGACGAAGGGGTGGCCCTGCCGCGCCGTCACGTTCCAGTCGATGCTGCGGATGTCGTCGCCAATCTGATACTCACGCACCTCGGCGAACTCCATGCCGCGCCCCTTGAACACCGAGTGATACTCTCCGGAGAAGACATCGTTGACCATGCCCCGGGTGGTGATCTCCAGCTGCCTGACTTTTTTTAAAATCTCTTTAGGTATCATAAAACCCGACAATCACATCCGGCATTCACAGTCATTTACCCGAATCCCGGACTTTGATATTTGTGTTTTGTTCTTTGTGATTTGTAATTTATATTTTTCTCTTTTCAGCCACCGGCTGCCTATGGCACCTCAATCTGATTGAGCACTTTGCGCACCACATCGTCGGCGCTGAGCTCTTCAGCTTCGGCCTCGTAGGTGACCAGCACACGGTGGCGCAGCACGTCCATGCCAATGGCGCGCACATCCTCAGGCGTCACATAACCGCGGTGACGTAAAAAGGCGTGGGCGCGGGCGGCCTTCACCAGGTTGATGGATGCACGGGGCGAGGCGCCAAAGCTGATCAGCTCGGCCAGGTCGTCCAGTCCGTACTTTTTGGGATCACGCGTGGCAAAGACAATGTCGACGATGTACTGCTCAATCTTGGGATCCATGTAGATCTCCTCGACCACGGCACGGGCCTTGAGGATGGATTTGGGATCGATGACGGCATTTACCGTGGGCTCAGGGCCCTTGGCCATGCGCCGCATGATCTCCAGCTCCTCCTCGGCCGTGGGGTAGCCGATGGAGAGTTTGAGCATGAAACGGTCCACCTGGGCCTCGGGCAGCGGATAGGTGCCCTCCTGCTCGATGGGGTTCTGCGTGGCCAGCACCAAAAAGGGATCGTCCAGCTTGAAGGTGGTGTCGCCAATGGTGACCTGACGTTCCTGCATGGCCTCAAGCAGGGCCGACTGCACCTTGGCCGGCGAGCGGTTGATCTCATCGGCCAGAATCAGGTTAGAGAAAATCGGTCCCTTCTTGGTCTTGAAGTCGCCGGTTTTCTGATCGTAGATCAGCGTGCCCAGCAGATCGGCGGGCAGGAGATCAGGCGTAAACTGAATGCGTTGGAACTGCGTCTTAATGGCCGATGACAGCGTGCGCACGGTCAGCGTCTTGGCCAGGCCGGGTACGCCTTCCAGGAGCACATGGCCGCCGGTGAGCATGCCGATCAAGAGCCGTTCCACCATATAGGTCTGCCCGACGACCACCTTGCCCATCTCTTCCATGAGCGTTTCAATGAATGCGCTTTCCTTCTGAATCTTCGCATGAATGGCTTCGATGTTCTGGTCCATCACGCCTCCATATTTTCAAAGTTAATCGATTAAATACAGCTATTTATAATTGAAAAACCGCTGCCAGGCATGATACAGCCGGGGTCAATAGCGGCTCCGTCAATCTGATGCCTCTTTGTGCTTGCCGAGAAAACCACGACGCTGCGGTGCCTCTGACCGCGCCGCAAGATCATCGGCCAGCCGTCTCTCCAGCAGGGTTTCAAAACTGGTGTAGACATCGGTGAGCTCGGCGATATCGGGAGCCTGCCCGGAAAACTTGACTTTGTCGGCGGTGCTCAGCAATTGGGAAAATTTTTCAACTTGATTAGACGTCAGCTCGGTTTCGTGCATGAGCGCAATCAATCCAGCCGTGGGCGTCTCTCTGGCTGGCAGGCCGTAGCCATCGGCCAGATAACGCCTGAAAAGCCGAGATAGGGACACATAGGCCTCACGCCCGTCCCCTTTCAGGCTCACACTGTCTTTCAATTCGGCCAGGAAAGCCTCTTCAACAGGGACATCGTCAGCCATTGCGTCTGTTTGATTATCCCGGCGGTTTCTTAGATAAAACGTGGCCGCTGCGCCAAAAAGAAGCAACGCTGCAATCATCACAGGCCAGGGCAGTGCCCGCGCACCGGGCTCGGCCACCGGAGAAAGAATTTCAACGGAGAAACGCTGAGACTGCAGGCGACGCTGCGTGTCGGTCGTCTTATCGGTGTAGGAAAGTATAACGGGTTCGATATAGGCCATGCCCAGGGTCTGGGGTTCAAGGGTATAACGAATTTCCTTGATGGAGATCTGGCCGTCCGCCCCCGCAGCAATGCGATGTGAAGAGCCTGAACCGCTAATGCTAAAATTGGCCAGTTCCGGCGTTTCCACATCGCCTATCTCCACGGCGCTGAGATCACCGCTCCACTCCACAGAGACAATCAATGTCAGAGGCCGGTTCAGGGGGACTGTGGCGGGTTCTACACGGGCATTGAGCGTCACCACCACGGGTGTTGATTGCCGGGAAAACAGAGGCACAGAAAGACACAGGATCAAAAACAGGATTGATTTTTTCATCATACACTGCACTATCTAATTGTTTGGGAAATGGACACGATATCTACGCGAAGCCGCACTTAAAAGTTCCGTTTTTAACGCTTTTTAACAACTCTTTACAAATGGCGGCATAAACCACGAAAATACGCCGGAGTCTGTGACACTCCGGCGCAATACATTATTCAAGAAAATGGACCTCACATCAGCCGTCAGAGGGATTGACAAGCCCCTTCATCTCGGGAATCTCATTGATGTCCCGGCCCAGGTAATTCAGCTCCCACTTCACCGATGTGGCCAATTCATGCGTGGGGTACATGCTGAGAAAACGCTCATACTCCACACGGGCTTTTGCCGTGTCGGAGGCGGTGTTGGCCCAGACAAAACCCTTCATAAACTGTGCCTCGGCCGCGCGGCGGGCATCGGGATATTTCTGCGTGATCGACTCAAGCAGGCTCACACCCAGGTCGAATTCATCCAGCAAGTTGGTATAGGCAATACCGGAATGATAGAGGGCTTCGGCACTGTCCGCCGATTCCTCGGAATGCATGAAATCGATCAAGGTGCGGGCACCTTCACCATAGGCGGAGCGGGGAGCTTCATCAAGAATACGAGAAAAATAATGTTCAGCTTTTGTAAAATCTTTCAGCCCGTAAAAACTGATGAGACCGTTTCTGAAGAGCACTTCAGAACGACGCTGGCTCTGGGGGTAGACCTTGACCAGGACATCATACTGTGTAATGGCTTTATAATGCTGACCGGCCTGCTCAAGAGCGTGGGCTTCAGACAGAATGGCCGCCTCCGGTTGTTTGCTGCACCCCACCGCAATAACAAGGATCACGACAAACAGGCCGAGGCCGAGACAAACCTTTTTCATTTGGATCTCCTTACAACAATTCAGTCTGACAATGTGCTCAACAATGAGAAAGAAATAATTTAACCCGGGAGCACTTCAAAATCAAGCACATTTTTTACTCTGACAACTCGGACGCGGTTCCCGGGTTGTACACGCCCATCGAGAATGGCCGAAGCCAGTGGATTGGCCACGCTGCGCTGAATGACGCGTTTCAACGGCCGGGCACCGTAGGCCGGGTCATAGCCGGTCTCTGTCAGCAGGGCCTCAGCCTCCGGCGTCAGGGAGAGATGGATCTCCTGCGCTGCTGCCTTCTCCCTGAGTCGGTCAAATTGCAACTTCACAATGGCCCCAATCTCCTCCCGTCCCAATGGTCTGAAAACCACAGATTCATCGATACGGTTCAGAAATTCAGGTCGCAACGTCTGCCGGAGCAGATCGGTCAGTTCGGTTTGCAGCGCCGCCTGAACGGCATCACGGGGGGCGCCTGCCATCTCCTCAGTCAGCGTCATGATGCGGCCCGCCCCCAGATTGCTGGTCATGATAATCAGCGTATTCTTGAAGTTGACGGTGCGCCCCTGATTGTCGGTGAGACGGCCCTCATCCAGTACCTGGAGCAGCACATTGAAGACCTCGGGATGGGCCTTTTCAATTTCATCGAGCAGGACAACGGCGTAGGGACGGCGCCGCACGGCCTCGGTGAGCTGCCCGCCTTCATCGTACCCCACATAACCGGGAGGCGCCCCGATGAGCCGGCTCACCGCGTGACGCTCCATGTACTCAGACATATCAATGCGGATCATGGCCGATTCGTCATCGAATAAAAATTCAGCCAGCGCCCGCGCCAGTTCGGTCTTGCCTACGCCCGTGGAGCCCAGAAAAATAAACGAACCCATGGGCCGGTTCTCCTCAGAGAGTCCCGCCCGGGCCCGCCGAATCGCGTGGCTCACCGCTTCAACCGCCTCATGCTGACCGATGACTCGGCGCTCCAGCCGTGCCTCCATCTTCACCAGTTTCTCCCGCTCACCCTCCAGCATACGGGACACGGGAATGCCCGTCCACTTGGCCACCACCTCGGCCACATCCGCGTCCTCCACCTCCTCTTTCAACATCTGACAATCCTGCTGAAGCGCAACCAGCCGGGCATTGGCCTCTTCTATGGCCTTTTCAACGATGGGAATCTGGCCGTAGCGCAGCTCCGAGGCCCGGGTCAGTTCACCCTCGCGCTCGGCTTTGACCGCCTCGCTGCCAAGGTGTTCGAGCGCTTCTTTCTGAGTTCGGATACGGCCAATCGCCGCTTTCTCCATCTGCCAGTGCGCCCTTAAGCCCTTGGCGTCTTCCTCAAGATTGGCCTGCACTTCCTGTAACTCAACCAGGCGGGCCTTGGACGCCGCGTCCTTTTCTTTTCTCAAAGCCTCTCTTTCGATGATCAACTGCTTGATGCGCCGCTCTACCTCATCCAATTCCTCAGGCATGGAGTCGATCTCAATGCGCAGCTTGGAGGCGGCTTCGTCGATGAGATCAATGGCCTTGTCAGGGAGAAAACGATCGGCAATATAGCGATGAGAAAGCGTGGCCGCGGCCACAATGGCGCCATCTTGAATGCGCACACCGTGATGTACCTCGTAACGTTCTTTGAGGCCGCGCAGAATGGAAATGGTATCTTCAACCGAGGGTTCGCCGACCAGCACCGGCTGAAAACGCCGCTCCAGCGCCGCGTCCTTTTCAATGTACTTGCGATACTCGTCGAGCGTGGTGGCGCCTACGGCACGGAGATCGCCCCGGGCCAGGGCCGGTTTGAGCATGTTGCCGGCATCCAGGCTGCCCTCGGTCTTACCGGCACCCACCATGGTGTGCAGTTCATCAATAAAGAGGATGATCTCACCGGCGGCCTCGGTCACTTCGCGCAGCACGGCCTTGAGCCGTTCTTCAAATTCACCGCGGAACTTGGCCCCGGCAATGAGCGCCCCCAGGTCGAGTGCAACAATTCGCTTACGCTTAAGATTCTCCGGCACGTCCCCGTTAATGATGCGATGGGCCATGCCCTCGGCAATGGCTGTCTTGCCCACGCCGGGCTCGCCAATGAGCACAGGGTTGTTCTTTGTACGGCGCGAGAGCACCTGAAGCACACGGCGGATCTCCTCATCACGACCGATCACCGGGTCCAGCCGGCCCTGTCGGGCGAGCATATTGAGGTCACGACCGTAGCGTTTCAAGGCCTGCATCTTGTCTTCAGGATTCTGATCGGTCACGCGCATGTTGCCGCGGATCTCCTGCAACACACGGAGCACAATCTCCCTGGAGGCCCCCTGTTTCCTCAACGCCCCCCCTGGAGGCGTGTCCGACTCAGAGAAAGCCAGAAGCAAATGCTCCACACTGATGAACTCATCCTTCAGCGTTTCAGCCTCTTTGAGCGCCGATTCGACCAGCGTGCTCACTGTTGGGCCCATACCAATCTGCCCCACACCGCCGCTGACCTTGGGCAGCCTGTCAACACGCAGCTGCGTCTCACGCAGCAGCTCCGATGCAGTCACACCCATTTTCTTCAGCACAGATGTTACAAGACTTTCAGGCATTTGAAGCAGAGCCAGGAAAAGATGGTCGGGCTCAATCTGCGGATTGCCGTGTTCGCCGGCCAAGCGCTGGGCATTGACCAGCGCCTCCTGTGCCTTGATCGTCACTCTGTTCATGTCAATCATCGCCAAACTCCTTACACCCTTGTTTCCGAATGCAATCTTCTTACGCTTTTCTGCTATTCACGCCTCTTATACATGCCCTCAGCCCTCAGCACAACTCCAGCCCAAACGATATGGCGACTTCCAACAGTAAATCATCACTGCACGCCTGTAACCGGATGAAACTAGCCATCAACACAGAACTTCCCCGGGATCAGATGCAATGCTGGCACCACGCCATTACCCATCCGTGTCCCGCAGATAGCGCACAGAGAGCGCCGTGGCGCTATCCGCAAAACCGGTGTGGATCTGTGACGAATTGTATCGACAGTTCACAGACCACGCCGACTGTCCATTCTGAGACGGGGCGCCGCTCCAGAACGCGGCAGCCTCTCCCAATCCATCAAATTCAACCGCCTCTCCAGCCCGCAGTCCGTGACCGCCCGGCAGCGCGCCAAAGCCACCGGTGTCCAGCCCCGGCGAGGAGGAGGGCCGCCAGCACATCGTCCCTTTCGATTTAAGCAACCCGCCTGCAATAGGACGCAGGCTACTGGCCGCCCCTTCCTCTAAAGCGGCCAGCGTCATGAAGAGCGTCTCGAGATCCAGCGGCGTGGGCAGGCGCCAGCCCTCAGGACAGGCCCGCACAGCGGCTTCATGGGTGTAAAGACGCCCATACACCGGGGCATGCCGTTCGTCCTTCTCATAGGCCCACACCCCGTTGAGGCGCTCCCCCATTGGTGTGAACTCTGTCCTGAAATTCTCGGCCGTCCAGACCTGCCCGCCAATTTGAACCGTTTGATAGGCGTGTCCCTCGTAGTCACGGATCAGGCGGCTCTCGGCCCGGTCTACCGCCACAGCCATAAAAAAAGGAAGGGTCAACCCCAGCACAGTGGATCGATTACGTCGTTTCATGTTTGCCTCGCTTTATCAAAAACCGTCAGTTTGATGGAGATGGAGACGGCGCCTCAATGTCGCTTCTGACTCAATGACCGCCGCAACCACCGCTGCAGGCGCCCTCTGAACTCATCTCGGGCACATGGCCGTCTTTCCACGCCTGGACATTCTGGGCAACCGTGCCCTGATAGGCCTGATAGACCTTGATGCCGGCCTGATTGAGCCCCATGATGGCGCCTTTTCCAATGCCGCCCACCACAATGGCGTCCACCGCCTCGCCGCCCAAAGCGGCCATGGGATTGCAGCCCCCGTGCTCGTGAATCTTGTCCGTGTTGTCCAGCGCCTTGCAGGTCATGGCCTCGGTATCACATATCATAAAATAGGGTGCAGAACCAAAATGACCAAAGACCTGGCTCTCCAGACCGTTATTCTCCGTCGTGGGAAAACAGATTTTCATGGGAATATCCTTTATTGTTTAACGATGATCATGCTTTATATTCTGTGCAGGGCCAGCTCCCTTTCCCCGCTTTTGCCTTTTGCCTTTTGCCTTTTGCCTTTTGCCTTTTGCCTTTTGCCTTTTGCCTTTTTACTTTTGCCTTTTGCCTTTTTACTTTTGCCTTTTGCCTTTTTACTTTTTACTTTTTACTTTTGCCTTTAATTCTCTTTGGATACAGTAAGGGCGGGAAAGCTGTGTCGCTCCCCCGCCCAAAATGGATTCACTAAACTGCTTCTATGGGAATCTCGCGGGGTTTGACGCGGTCATGCTTGGGCAGCTGCACCCTGAGCACACCGTGTTCCACCTTGGCGGATATCTTCTCCACATCCACGGAGTCCCCCACTTTGAAGACGCGATAGTAATTGCCGTCTTCAATCTCACGCAGCACATAGCAGTCGCAATTGAGGTCTGTACGGTTGGTCTCTGCGTAGATGATGAGCTCACCGTCGGTCAGCGAGACCTGCACCACGTCTTTGGTGACACCGGGCATCAGGCACTGCAGTACGTACGCATCCTGTGTCTCATAGATATCAGACTGCGGGGCAATCAGCCGGCCCTCTTCCCATTCTTTTCGGATCTGCTCTTTATCCATCACAGCACCTCTTACTTTTCGTCGTCCACGACTTCAAAGTCAGCCTCTTCCACGGTCTTGCCGGGATCGGCCTCAGCGCCCATATCAGGACCGGGCTGGCCCTCGGCGCCGGGCTGACCCTGCGTCTGGGCGTACATGGCCTGGGCTGCGGTCTGCCAGACCTCGTTCAAAGCGTCAGAGGCAGACTTGATCTCTTCGTTATTCTCGCCTTTCAGTGCCTCTTTCACACGCTCCACAGCGGCTTCAATCTTGGCCTTGGCCTCTTCATCCAGCTTATCGCCGTATTCCTTGATATTCTTCTCGGTCTGATAGACCATCTGATCGGCGGCGTTGCGCGTGTCTACCGCCTCACGCCGCGTCTTGTCCTCGGCCGCATGGGCCTTGGCGTCGTTGACCATCTTCTCAATGTCATCCTTAGACAGACCCGATGACGCCTCAATACGGATGGACTGTTCCTTGCCCGTGGCCTTGTCCTTGGCCGCCACGTTCAGAATGCCGTTGGCATCGATATCAAAGGTGACCTCGATCTGCGGCACGCCGCGGGGGGCCGGCGGAATGCCGTCCAAGTGGAAGCGGCCAATGGTCTTGTTGCCGCCCGCCATGTCGCGCTCACCCTGGAGCACGTGGATCTCCACCGTGGTCTGGCTGTCGGCCGCCGTGGAGAACACCTCGGACTTACGTGACGGGATGGTGGTATTCTTCTCGATCAGTCGCGTGAACACGCCGCCCAGGGTCTCAATGCCCAGCGAGAGCGGGGTCACGTCCAGGAGCAGCACGTCTTTCACATCGCCGCCCAGCACACCGCCCTGAATGGCAGCGCCAATGGCCACCACCTCATCGGGATTCACACCGCGATGCGGCTCTTTGCCAAAGATCTCCTTGACGATCTCCTGCACGCGGGGCACGCGTGTCATACCGCCCACCAGCACCACTTCATCGATCTCCGAGGGGCTCAGGCCAGCGTCTTTCAGCGCCCGCTGACAGGGGGCCTTGGTCCGTTCAAAAAGGCTGTCTGCCAACTTCTCAAACTGGGCGCGTGAAAGCGTCAGGTTGAGATGTTTGGGGCCGGAATCCGTGGCCGTGATAAACGGCAGGTTGATCTCAGTCTGCGTGGTGGTAGAGAGTTCAATCTTGGCCTTCTCCGCCGCCTCTTTCAGGCGCTGCAGGGCCATGGGATCCTTGGAGAGATCCACGCCTTCGGTTTTCAGGAACTCATCCACCAGCCAGTCAATGAGCATCTGATCAAAGTCATCGCCACCCAGATGCGTGTCGCCATTGGTGGACTTGACCTCAAAGACGCCGTCGCCCAGCTCAAGGATGGAGACGTCAAAAGTACCGCCGCCCAGATCGTAAACCGCAATTTTCTCGTTCTTATTCTTGTCCAGACCATAGGCCAGTGCAGCGGCTGTGGGCTCATTGATGATACGCTTCACATCCAAACCGGCAATGATGCCGGCTTCCTTGGTGGCCTGACGCTGGGCGTCATTAAAGTAAGCGGGCACTGTGACCACCGCTTCTGTGACCTTCTGGCCCAGATAATCCTCAGCCGTCTGCCTCATCTTCTGAAGCACCATGGCGCTGATCTCAGGGGGGCTGAACTCCTTGTCGTCAATGGCCACACGGGCGACGTCATTCTTGCCCTTAACCACTTTGTAAGGCACTTCACCAATTTCATTCTTCACTTCGCCGAACATACGGCCCATGAAACGCTTGATAGAAAAAATGGTGTGTTCAGGATTGGTAATGGCCTGACGCTTGGCCGCCGCACCCACCAGGCGCTCCCCTTTTTTAGAGAAGGCAACCATAGACGGCGTGGTGCGCTGTCCCTCTGCGTTGGGAATCACCACCGGCTCGCCGCCTTCCAGCACGGCCACGCACGAGTTGGTTGTTCCCAGATCGATTCCGATAATCTTACCCATGAGCTTAATCCTCCTTGGTCTCTATGCTCAAACTGTATTTAATTATTTCTTGTCTGCTTTAATCGTGCTGCTTTTGGATGAAGCAGCGGGTTTACTCTCGCTCTTGGCCGGGGGCGCGGCACTGCTGCTTCCGCTGGCCGGCGTGGACGAGGTCTTTTTATTTTTATAATCGGTGATATAAAATCCCGACCCTTTAAAAATCAGACCGCTTCCCGCACCGATGAGGCGCTTCACCTCGCCACCGCACTCGGGGCAGGTCTTGACCGGTTCAGCTGTCATAGACTGGAAGACCTCAAAAACGTGGTCGCAGGCCAGACACTGATAGTCGTAATGTGGCATTGTTAACTCCTGATGGTTTCGCTGTGTCCAGATCAGGCCTTGGCTGTCTCGCCGGCCTTCCGGTATTGTTCCAAAAGTACTTTCTCTTCTTCATTGGGCTGTTCGGGCAGCGTCACCTGTACCGAAACCAGCTGGGCGCCTTTCTGGCTGCCCTTGACTACGCCCAGTCCGTTCAGCTTGAAACGCTTCCCGTGCTGCGTGCCTGCGGGAATCTTCAAGTCCACCTTGCGGCCGTCTACGGTCTTCACACGGATCTTGGTGCCGTTCACCGCCTGTTTCAGGGTAATGGGCACACGGCAGAGCACATCCAGACCCATGCGCCTGAAAAAATGGTGCGGCGTGACCTTGACAGTGACAAGCAGGTCACCCGGGGGTTTGCCCTCCGGCCCCAGTCGTCCTTCGCCTTTAAGCCGAATCTGGCCGCCATCTTCAATGCCCGAAGGGATCTTCACATTGTACTTCCGCGGCCCCTTCACCTTGCCCTGACCCTGGCACTTATCACAGGGATTGTCAATGGTCTGGCCTTTGCCAAAACAGTGCGGACAGGCCTGAGAGACACCGAATCCCCCCTGATTCACCAGCACCTCACCGGTGCCCTGACACTTGTGACAGGTCTTCACTGTGGAGCCGGGCTTGGCACCCCCGCCCTGACAGGTAGGACAGACAAAGGTCTTCTGTATGGAGAACGAAGCATGACCACCCACCACAGACTTCTCAAAACGCACGCGCAGATCCACTTGTATATCTTCGCCGCGATTCCGTTTACGGGGCTGCTGTGCCTGGCCGCCCAGATCAAAGAACTGAGAAAAAATGCTTCCCAACCCGCCCATGCCGCCAAAGGGATCGCCACCGCCAAAGCCGCCCGGCTGACGCCGCCGGCCGCGGGCATTCTGAAAATTGCCAAAATCAAAACCGGAGAAATCAAAACCGCCACCGCCGGGCCGGCCGCCGCCGAATCCCCGGGGATCAAAGCCGCCGTACTTGCGCATCTGATCGTATTGCTGTCGTTTCTTGGCATCACTCAACACGCTGTACGCCTCTGAAACTTCCTTGAACTTCGATTCAGCGCTTTGATTGCCCGGATTGGCATCGGGGTGATATTTCTTGGCCAGATCGCGGTAGGCCCGTTTGATCTGCGTTGCGTCGGCATTCTCGCTAACACCCAGAACATTATAATAGTCTTTTGCCTGCATAGTCACTAAACGGCCTGATGCCTTCCCACTTTTACTTGACTGGGCCGAAGTAGCCGCCCACTGAAACGATAGCCCTTCTGCCACTCCTGAACAACCGTATCATCCTGATCGATTGCCACGGATTCCACTGCAATGGCCTGGTGAATTTCCGGATCAAAGGATTCGCCCATGGCGGGAATGTGTTCCAGCCCTTCATCGGTCATGGCCTTTTCTATTTTTTGGACGATCAACATCACGCCTTTTCGATCGACATGCGCATCCGCCTCGTGATGAGAGAGAAGACGTTCAAAATCATCCAGCGCAGGAAGCAGTTTCAAGGCAAAATCACCTTTGGCCCGGGCCAGCACGCCTGCCCACTCCTTCTCCGTGCGGCGCTTGTAATTGCTGAACTCGGCCTGCAGGCGCTGCAGTTGATCGGTCAGGGCCTGCACTTCATCACCCATTTGTGCCGCTGGAGCAGTCTTGGATCTATTTTCAGCGCCATCTCCCTCAACAGGGATGACAATGGTTTTATCAGCGGTTTCAGTCATCGTTTTTTATAATCCTTTTTCAGTCACTCAGCCAACAGAGACGGCAATTTCCTTGGGACGATCGGCTTCTGCCTTGGGCAGTGTAATGGCCAAAACACCTTCTTTATATACCGCCTTGACCGCAGAGGTTTCAATGGAAGCGGGCAGACTGAAGGTCCGGCGGAAAGGGCCAAACACCCGTTCGAGGCGGTGATAACGCAGGCCTTCTTCGTGTTGCTGTGTCTTCTCGCCTGAAAGCGTCAGTACGTTGTCTTCAATCACCAGCGAGAGATCCTCCCGACTCATGCCGGGCACTTCCACAATCACACTGATGTTTTCTCTAGACTCGGCCACATCCACTCGGGGGCTCCAACTGTCCTCCCGGGCTTCCGCTTCACCGTGAAGCGCCGCCTCGCCCATCAGGCGGTTCATCTCCTGCTGTATGTGAATCATATCCCGCATGGGATTCCACTGCATGAATGTCATAGTCTGTTTCCTCCAGATTTCTGTATTTCGACTTTCTTCATGCAATTGCCATGCCAAATCCATAAACACATAGCAATCAACACCTTACGGCATAATCATAAAATTGTATGACTGCCATATTGTCTGACATGTCGCGCCGATATGACAATGCACTGTCACCACCCTGCGCCGATATGGCAGTCAGAAAATTTGGCCCCTGAAATAGCTGCATGCATGCATGACCCTGGAGACAAAAAAAGCCCCGCCGAAGCGGGGCTTGAAGATCATTTTGTTTCGACAATTATTCAGGCAGCTTGATAAAGGCCTGAAAATCATTACTCCCGCGTTTCACCTTGAAAACCACCACACGCCCCTTGTCAAAACTGCGCAGCATTCTGCGATAGCCACGAACTGACGTCACCTTTTCATCTTCGATATGTGTAATCACATCGCCGCGGCGCACCCCTTCATCAAAGCCAATGCTGTAGGTCTCCACCTTGGTCACCACCACACCCTCCACATCGCGGTACGCCCTTGCGCCCCGGCGGATCTCTGTAGTCAAATCACTGACGGTCAGGCCCAGTTCGCTGAAGTCCTCAGCCGCCTCTTCCACCACAGGATTCTCATCGGTGCGCCGCTCCTCCAGCTTCACCTTGAGCGTGGTCGTTTTCTCACCGCGACGCAACACCGTTAACGTCACTACATCACCGGGGTTCTTCAACGCCACCATATTCTGTACTTCGTTGGACTGATCCACCTCTTTGCCGTCCAGCTTGAGAATGATGTCATTCTTCTCCAGACCGGCCTTGTCTGCGGGGCCGTCTTCAGAGACATCCTGCACAAACACGCCTGTAGGACGATCGAGGCCGTAGTACTCGGCCTGATTGCTGGTCAGCGGCCTTGCACTCATAGAGATGCCCATCCAGGGGCGCGCCACATAACCTTTGTCGATGAGGTCTTTCATCACACGCCGCGCCAGATTGACGGGAATGGCAAAGCCGGCGCCCACATTGTAGCCCGTGCCCGTGGCAATGGCCGTGTTGAGACCAATAATCTGCCCCCGCATATTCACCAGCGGGCCGCCGCTGTTGCCCCGGTTGATGGCCGCATCGGTCTGGATGAAGTTCTCAATGGCCCAGCTCCCGCCGGTCTCCGTGGCATTCTCGTCGCGTATGATGTTAATGTTGCGGCTCTTGGCGCTGACAATACCCGCCGTCACCGTGGAGGTCAATCCCAGCGGATTGCCAAAGGCCAGGACCCACTCACCAATCTCCACCGACTCAGAATTGCCCATGCCCGCCGTGGGGAAGTCATCCCCCTTGATCTTGATCACGGCCACCTCGGTCAGCGGGTCTGTACCGATGAGCTCGGCCTTGAAGGTCCGGTTGTCGTAGAGCTTGACTTCGATCTGTTCGGCACCGTCGATCACGTGATGGTTGGTCAGAATATAGCCGTCTTTGCTGACGATGACGCCAGAGCCCGCGCCGCGCTGCGGCTGTGAATTCTGCGGCTGCTGCTCAAAGAAGCGGAAAAAGTCGCGGAAATTCTCAGGATTATTCTGCTGCCGGGCCTCGCCCTTGATTGTCGATTCAATATAGACCACGGCCGGGAGCAGCTGCTTGGAGATGGCCGTAAAGGCCTTGCCCGTCTCCTGCACCGACGCTACCACGGGCGCGGCTTCCGCGTCCAGATTGACAACGGGCAGCTCAAGCGGCGGGCGCTCTGCCAGACTGCGCGTGGTCAGGTTAAAGTTAGACGCGAAAATCACTCCGGCAATCACGCCGATAAAAATAAAACCGGCCGCAGACCAGCGTTTCTTGGAAGACCACATCATTGAACCTCCTTTTACTTCAAAATCATAAAATAATTCTGTATTCAAATCCCGGGCCTTGCCTGTGCACAGACGCAGCAGGGGATGTCAATCAACAACGTCGAGACTAATCACGCGATCCGCTCAGGAGAATCAGTCGAAGCATCTGCATCAGCGCCATGATGGTGGCCGCTACATAGGTCAGGGCCGCGGCGTCGAGCACGCGTTTGGCCTGACGGGTTTCGTCCTGAGCCAATATGCCGCGATCTGTCAGCAGTGCCAGCGCCCGTGAGCTGGCGTTGAACTCCACCGGGAGTGTGACCAGCTGAAAGAGCAGTGCGCCGCCAAAGAAGACAATGCCCAGGGTCTGCAGCAGGGGTACGCTGAATAGCATGCCCGCAAAGAAAAAGGGAAAGGCCAGTGTGGAGCCCAGATTGGCCGCGGGAAAGATGGACTGACGCATCTGAAAAGCCGAATAGGCGTCGCGGTGCTGCAGGGCGTGCCCCACCTCATGGGCCGCCACGCCCAGTGCCGCCACACTCCGGCTCTGCGACGTGCCCTGAGAGAGGCGCAGCGTGCGCGTGCGCGGATCGTAATGGTCTGAGAGCTTGCCGGAGACGTTTTCGATGGGTACGGCAGAGAGGCCGCCGTCATCCAACAGGCGACGGGCCACCTGCGCCCCTGTCAGGCCCGTGGCCGACGCTACCTGGCTGTACTTCTTGTAGGTGGACTTGACGCGGTACTGCGCCCACAGCGCCAGGCCCAGCGCCGGCAGCAGCAAGATAAATGTAGGGTCAAAGAAAAACATGGGCATTCCTAAATTATCAGACAATCATGACTTTTGCGAATCGTGACTTTGTACGATGCACTTGACGCAAAGGTTCCCAGCACCAAAAAGAACACCGGGCAGCTTCAAGGCAATACCCGGTGTGGAAAGTATGGTCTATTTATAAGGAAACGTCAGAAATTCATGGAGAGCTGCACACGGTTGTTCCGTACGCCCATGCTCAGTTTGATGGGGCCAATGGGGGTTTTGACTTCAATGGGCCTGAGGGCGATATAGGCCGTGCCCACGCTAACAAATCCAGAAATAATACTAAATGCCATATTGCGTTTAGACTTATCGTTTAAATATATAATATCTTCATCAAAAATGGCATCATCTGCTTCCTTTTTATTTTTTCGATACTCCTCAATCTGATGGGCCGAATAAAACGCCGCCGCCCCCGAAAGCAAAAGAAACGGCAGAAACGGGCGGCGCTTCTCCACACGGTAACGGATCTGCGTCTCCAGATCGAAGAGTGTCTTGCCGCTCTGAATCCGGGCAATGTCACGGATCTGCACCACAACCAGATTGCCGGCCACGGTGCGCACCGCGTAGGCGTCTTTGCTGCGCTTGACCACGCGCCCCTGAATGACCACGCCATCTTTCTTGGTGATGTTGTACTGGGCCATGGCCTGCGAAAAGAAAAGGCAGCTTATCAAAATGAAAAGAATGCGTTTCATTATACTCTTCCTGTTGGTCTCAAATGACAAAATCCCCTCGGGATAGAGGGGATTTTGCAGAAACCATGCCATATAGAATATTTTATCGATTAGTGCTCCAGATAGAGCAGCACCATGATGCGCCTGTTCAGATACCGCCCGACCGGTGACTGGTTATCTCCCAGCAGGACTTCACGCCGCCCCTTGAGCCTCAGGGTCAGGGGTTCGTGCTCCCCATACCCGGCGGGCGCATCCACACGGCGGCGCACGGCCTGATATTTCTCAGGATGATTCTTCTTGAGTTCATCGAGGAACGCCTGGGTAAAGGCCGCGGCGCGGGCCTTGGAGAGGCGGTCGTTAAGCGCCGTGGCGCCGGTTTGACAGGCGTGGCCCTCAAACTGCAAACGCATCTTCTCATTGTCCACCAGTTGTCCGGCTATCTCCATGAGGCGGTCCCAGTAGAAGCGGTACACCGGCTCGGTCTTGGCAAATTTGGCCGCACCAAACATCTCGCGCCGCCTGATGGTCCGCTTCTCGCGGATGTAGATCACATCGGGATGGGTTTTGAACTGCCGGTTCAAGGTGTCTGTCATCGTCAATTGATAGACGAAATCCTGATTGAGCGGGACCAGACGCCCCTCTGCACCGGTACCGTCCCAGGGAATGGTGCCCGTCAGGCTGTCGCCGATGGCAAAGGCGTTGTCGCTCAGCGCCACATTGCGGTCGCCGGTGAGCTGCCACGCCGCGGTCCACGCCGGCGAGTACACGGCCACGCCCAGGGGAATGGGGTTGCGGATAGAGGTATCCACCGCCACCTTGTGCGGGGCAAAGATCACGGCCTCATGGGCCTGGGCCACCGAGAACATGACCTTGCGGTTCTGCTGCTTATGGAAGAGCGCATCCATGGGATCCTTGGGCATGGGCCGCTGCCCCTGAAGGATTTCCTCATGCTCGGCAATGATCTCAAGCCGATTGCCCGGCACACCCATCTTCTCCAGCTGTGCCTTCACCGCCTGCGAACGCTGCAGTGCCAGATTGCGATCGCGCTCACCGGTGAGCTTGTCAATGGTGCCCTTCAATGTTAATGTGATACCGTTGTTGGCCAGCATGCGTTGGGTCATGGTCTCCAGAATGGCAGGCAGCGGACTCTCCACATGGATAGACTCCTGCTTCACTGTGTCAGAGAATGCATCAAAATAGACCTCAGGCACCACGGGGATCTCGGCCATGTCAAAACTGGTGGCCATCACCTCCACAGAGTCGGCCACGATGAGCCGGCCCTTGGGCACGCTCATTACCGTGTCCTGCCGGTGGTTGTTGGAACCGTTGAGCTCCAGCTGTGTGGAGTCGGCCAGAATCTCAGAGAGCAGCAGATGCGGGCCGTGATACGGCGTATACCAGTCGACGCTGACCGTGGTGTCCTCATCCACGGCCATGCCCGGCAGATAGACATCGATGATGGCCAGGCTGTCAGGCGTCATCGCCCCCGGCGGTTTTACGCGGACGTTGAAACGATAGTTGGGCGAGGGACCGTTGCCCTGATTGTGAATGGTAAAGTGCAACACGCCCTGCTCCGGCGTCGTGGTAATCCATTCTGTATGGTCGAAACGCAGCTCGCGTACCACCAGATCGGCGGTGAGCACGATGAACTGCCCGACTTTCTGCTGACCGCGCTTGGCCAGCTGGGCGTGATCGTCCAAGTCATAGGCGGCCACGGCCCAGTAGTAGATGCCGCGATCGGTGACGTCGGTGCGGTAGGAGGTGGTCGGTACGTAGTCCACCAGCTGCAGCGAGTCCTTAAGCATGGACTGTCTGAAGGCCGGCAGGTTGCGCTCCACCATAGCGATGGCCCGGTTGAGCCGCGACCGGTCTTTATCAATCATCACCACATAACGGACTTCATCAAAGGGATCGGGGTCAACGGCCTTCTCCCAGAAGAGATCGACCTGGCTGGCCACACCCGCCACCTGGCTGGTGACCACCTCGGGGGTTTCCAATTCAAAGGGTTCCGGGGCGATGGGGTAGTGACTCACCGCACCGCGGTAGGTGGACTGGAGCACATCGCCGTAGCCGGCATTGGCCAGGTCAAACTGCACGGCATCGCCAAAGCGTGTGGGCAGGCCCAGCAGTGAATTCATCACGTCATCCCAGCAGAGGCTGAGTCCCAGTGTCCACTCGCCCAGATCTTTGCCGTTGGACTGAAACCCGCCGCGCACGCCCACGAGGTGCCGGTACCAGCCCTCAATGCCCAGGCCCATCACAGGATCACGGTCTCGAACACCGGCCACGTCTGCGGCCAGCAGCATCTGAAAACCGTGATGCCGGCCCAGCTTCAGCGAGGCGCCCACGCGCCAGGTACGCGGCAGCGACGAGGCGCTGCGGTCCACAGTGAAATCACGTCCCACATGCAACAGTGAGGCGCCAAAGGTCAACAGGCCGTAGTCGAAGAGCCCCAGGTCGACATTGAAGCGTCCGGGCCGGAAGAGCAGCCCGATATCGCCGGCGTAGGTCTCAGAGCTCAGGTTGTCAAAATGGCTGACAATGCCGCGCAGAGACACGCCCAGGGCCAGGCTGCGATGAATCCAGTCGAGCCGCTGGCCCACCGAGAGCCCCACGGTCAGGTGATCGGCGGAGACAGCCGCAGAGCCATTACGCGTGGAGTTCCAGTCGGGCATGCCAAGATAGGAAAGTGAAAAGCCCACGCCGGTTTTGCGGCTGCCCAACACTCTGAACTGCCTGGCGTAGGAGAGGTTGGCCTGATAGACATCGGCAAACCAGCGGTTGTAGGAGGTGCTCCACTGCCAGCGCCGGATCATGCCCAGACCGGCAGGGTTCCACCAGAGGCTGTAGATATCATCGGCCACGCCGGTGAAGGCGCCGCCCAGCCCCGCCTGGCGGGGACCGTTGCCGATCTTCAGGAAGGGCAGGCCTGCACCGGTTTGCCCCTTGGCCGGGATGACGCCGATCAGGAGGATCAGCGCCAGAAAAAGAATCACAATCTGTTGGCGTTTCATGATCAGCCCCCCTATCGCGTCAGGATAAATTTGCGGTACTTCTGGAAATTACCGGACCGAAGTACGGCAATGTAAATGCCCGACCCCACAGGCCGATTCTCTTCATCCAGGCCGTCCCAGGTGGAAAAATTCCACCCGGCATTGGCGGGACCGTCATAGGCCCGCCTGATAAACGCGCCCGAAATATCGTAAATGATAATCTCTGCAGGCCGATTGGTGGAGAGCTGAAACTCCAGCCCCAGCGGCCCGTCTTCTGGCTGCCATCGGTTGTGGTCCAGAAAAAATGCATCGGTGCTGGAGATATAAAACACCGTGGAGACTGTATCGAGATGCACATAGGGCGGGTCGACATTGGTAAAGGTGTATCGCGTGTAAAATGTCACCTCCACCTCTTCCTCTACCTGATGGTCTACGCTCATCTCCTCGGCAAAATAGCGCGGGGTCATGCGCGTCCAGGCCTCAGGGGTGAGATGGCTGTGGCTGGCGATGAAGTCATCGCCGTAGTCTGTAACGGGCTGCCACGCGGGGCTTTCATAGGTCAGCACCATGTCCCAGCCGTCTGTGGGGAATCGCGTCATCACCTCAATGGCCACACTGTCCTGCGGCTCAATGCGCAGAGGATCGACACGCACTTCAGGTTTGGGCGGCACAGGACCGCGTACCCACAGCGTGTCAGAGTCAGTATTGTCATGGGGCAACCCCTCGTCCACGGCACTGGCGTAGACACGATTGGCCTGAAGCATCCACCGCGGCGGCAGATGATCGGCCACACGGGCGGTGTATTGAAATTCCACGGGACCCGTGGCCGCGTCGAGCACATCAACATTCCAGCGCAGCGTGTCACCGGTCATATAGGCCGAGCCGGTGGGCCCGGACTCCCAGGTCAATAGCGGCGGCATCACATCGTAGAACAACACATTCACAGCGGCGGTTTCGCCTCTGTTTTCCGCACTGACCGTGTAGGTCACCCGCTCACCGGCACCGGCCACGGCCCGGCCCAGTCCGTCTGTGGAGTCTGATTGCACGGTTTTCTCCACATGGATGTCCACAGGTGTGGGCGGCAGATAGGTCACCCAGGCATAGGCGGTGTCATTGGCGGCGCTGGAGTCCGACGCCGCCTCCACCCAGGCGGTGTTGCAGAGCGGCAGCGGCGCCTCAGCAGAGAGGCCGGTTGGCAGAAAACCCAATCGAATCTGCACCGGGGCATTGACCTCAGTGTGGCCGAAGGTCCAGATCAGCGTATCCCCGCGTGTCTCCTGTACCGCGGGATCGGCAAAAACCCGTTCAAGGCCTGCCGGCGGCACATCCACAATACGATGAGACGGCGAGGCCGACGGCCCGAAATTGGTAAACGAAAGCGTGTAATCGATACGACCGCCGTCGCGGACAATCCAGGTGGTATCCCCCACAGCATAAACAATACTGGAATCGGAGACGGCGTATTTGCTCATGGCAAAATCACTGGCTTTGCCGGGCACATAGTAATGGCCTTTCCCCCGGCCATACCAGGCGGTGGTGTCCACAGCATCTCTGGCGATGTGTACGTTAATATCTACCAGGCGTACGGAGTCGTTATAATAGGGATCGGGACTGCGGTGCAACAGCACATAATAGCCGCGGATCTTCTCAAAGATGGTGGTGTAGATGGCCGCCAGGCTGTCCACGGTACTGGCCTGCCAGAAGGCGCCCTTGGTCTCCAGGGCGATGCGCTCCAGTTCATCGGCGTCGAGGCGGTTGCCCACGCCAATCATATAGACGGGAATGGTGTCCTGCGCCGACTGGGCCAGAGCGATCACATCGGAGGCGCTGTGGCTGGAGTAGTTGTCCTGACCGTCTGTGTAGACCACCACGGCCTGACGCCCCCGCGTGTCCCGGCGCTTCATCATCTCTACGGCGGTGTAGGCGGCGTCGTACACGGCCGTGTACTGCCGGTCATCGGTGGGACGGCTGATGGCGTCCATCAGCTGAAGGGTGTCCGAAGTGAATTCCTGAAAGACCTTCACCTTGCCCGTGAACTTGATGAGGGCGGCGGCATCGTTGGAGCTCATCTGCCGGACAAAGATGCGGGCGGCGTCCTCAGACTTGTAGATGTCATCGCCCAGGCTGCCGGAATAATCCATGGCCAGCGCCACAGACAGCCCGTAACCGGCCACGTCATACACCTCGCGGATCTCCCAGGGGTACTGGCCGTCTACCAGGGGCAGCGCCTTGACATCGGGCAGATCGGGACGCGTGGTATCGGCCTGATGGTACTCGTGAATCAACGTCCATACCGCATCCATGGGCAGCCCGCAGGTGGCCGTGTCGCCGGCGTGCAGCCACGCCGTCCGGCTGGCCAGGTCATGCACATAGCCCCCGCGGTTGTTCTGGATGGTAATCAGCGAGAGCACCGGTGACGGAAAACCGGCCTTGCGGTCGAGGATAACCGTATGAGAGTCGATTGAAGTTTCTTCAAAGGTGATGGTGAGCCGCTCAGGCGTGACCTGGGCGGCGCCCCCGGCGGCCAGGAGCAAGGCCAGCATAGACGCCCATAGAAAACAGCGCCGCAGCAAAGTGCAGTTCATGACATCCCCTCCTCAAAAAGGGAGCGTGCGGGACTCAAAATGGACGCTGACAAAAGCCGGAAACGTGACCCATCGACACGCCCGTTCACGCCAAACTATATATTCGGTTTCCAGCGGCCCAGTTTACCACATGTAGATCGTGCAGAAATTTTGTCGATGAGTTCCCCTAAGACCTTGAATATTAAGGATTTTTTAAAAGGATGTCAAGACAATTGAAGTATTACGGAATATGCGCCACAACTGGAAAAGTACGGTAACGGCGCACCACGGTCTCTCCCCGGGCGGCATCTGGCCGCAGCGTGAAAACCCGATCCATAAAAAAAGCGGCCGGTTCAAAGTCAATCCAGAGTGTTCCCAACGGCTGACCGTGCACGGTAAAGAGCAAGACGCGCTCCATCCATCGGTGGCGCTGCAGCGCCCGCTCACCGGTCATCACCCAGAGCTGACCCATGCCGTCCACGGCTATTTTGCGCATGGCAGTGAGTGAATCGGGCACGGTGCCGGTCCGGGCGTCTCCGATGCACCATTGCCGCGTCAAGGTATCCACAGCCCCCAGGGCCCGTCCACTGGAGAAGCGATGCTGAAAAATGCCTTCCTGATTATACACCGAGACGACGCCTGAACGGCCGTCGCCATGAAAAAGCAGCGCCGCTCGGCCAGAAGCCGCCCAGCTGTCCCGCAGCGCACCGGTCGCTTCAACCCCCTGCCGCCGGCCGGTTTCTGAGGCGCGGTAGGCCACGGCGCCGTCCGGGAAGGGACCGAGTCGCATCAGTTCACGGCCACTGCGATTGATTCTCCTGAGAAACGAATGGCGCAGTCCGGCCTCACCCACACGTGTCTGGCGGAGACGCACCCACTCCCCCCACGGTCCGGCCAGGAGGATCTCTGCCTGATAGAGCGCAAAGGGCAGCTGCCAGAGGCTGACAGACTGCACGCGCCCGGCGCCATTGAGCCGCCAGGTCTTGCCATTGTGGCTGTCGAGAATCAATACGGTGCTGTCCGGTAAAACGGCAAGGTCCTTGATCGAACCCCACCCCGCCTTGGGGGGCATCACCACACGGTCATCCCCGGTGACAGGATGAATAAAATGCAGGGCCAATGTCTGTCCGTCGGCCACCACCAGGCCGCCGTCAACACCGACAGCCGCGGCCACAGGCCGGGCCACGTCAATGCGAAAGCTGATCTCTGCCTCCGCCTTCCAGTACTGCGCCCGGAGAGAGACGCCGCTCGACAGGCAGATGCAGAGAATAAGGGATATCATCTTCATGGTGTTAATCTAACCCCGCAACCCCCATAGAAGCAAGAATTGACTTCACCGCGCTGACATTGTATATTTGCCCCATGAAAAAAAAGACACGCATCCCCCTGGTCATCCGCCGATCCCCCGGCAATCTCTTCACGCTGCCCGTACTGCTCAATCTGGTGGAACGCCACGGATTCACAGAAGATTATGAACTGTTTCTGGCCCAGTCGTTCACAGAGATGCAGCGCGCCCTGCGCCCCGGCCGTGCCGCTGTTGTCCTCTACTCCTTCATGACCCCGCATCTCCCCTGGGTCTGGCGGGAGATCAAGGCGCTGAGAGCGGAAATGGGCGAGAAGCTGATGCTGATAGGGGGCGGCGCGCATCTGGTGGGTGATCCCTACAGCGGACTGAAAATGGGCTTTGACGCTGTCTCCGGCGGTGAAGGGGAGTCCACGCTGCCCGCCATGCTGCGCGATGCCCTGGGCGGACGGCCGGCCCTCTATAACCGTCTCTATCTTTCTCAAGAGGAGGTGCGGTGTTCATCGGGACAGCGCACAGACGCTGAAGTTGTCATCACAGGCACCGGCCCCGTCAACCTGGACGACAGCTTCCCCATTTGTCACACCGTCCCCATGATGTCCCCGCTGGAGATCACACGGGGGTGCCACTGGCACTGCGACTTCTGCCAGACAGCCACGGTGCAGCCCCGTCACCGTTCTTTGGATTCAATTCAGGCCTACCTCGATGAATTGATCCGGCGTCAATATCTCTTCCGCGCGGGCTTCATCTGTCCCTCTGGATTTGAATACGGGGCTGACCGGCCGGGCAGGGTGCAGCTGCATCGGGTGAAGGAGGTCTTGCGGCGCGCAAAAGACGCGGGCATCAAACATCTGGAATTCGGTAACTTTCCCTCTGAACTGCGCCCCAACACCATCACCGCAGAGGGGCTGGCACTGATCAACCGCTACGCCTCCAACCGCAAGGTGACCATCGGGGCGCAGTCCGGCAGCAATGCAGTGCTCAAACGCTTCAAGCGGGGACACAACCGGGAGATCATTATCCGGGCCACCGCGCTGACGCGTGAGGCCGGCATCACCCCCCTGTTGGATTTCATACTGGGTTTCCCCGGGGAAACTGAAGAAGAACGCCTGAATACGATTCAATTTGCCAGGGAGTTAAACGACCGCTTTCATGCCCGCACCCAGATGCACTTCTTCATGCCGCTCTCAGGCACCGTACTGAAGGACGAGATGCCGGTGTTCTTTGGAGACGACACGATTAAGCGCCTCAAGCAGGCCCAGAAAGACGGCGTCTGCACCGACTGGTGGAAAGAGGGGATGCAGCTCTCCAGGGAGATTGTGACTATCAAAAAGGCATTGGCGAACGGCTGAATCATGACGCCCTCCCCACACCCTATCCTGCGCCAGAGTCTGCGATAAATGACTCTGAGAAACCCCATTTATTGAACACAGCCCGAAGAACAGTGTTTATATTCCCGACACGATACGTACGAAAACACCGTCCCTCCCTTCACTGACTTTCTGGAACGCCATTTGCTAAGGCGACTGCATGATGCACATCAATCACGAGAGGGGAAAGGCGATGCCGCAAAAATCTGTAATAAAGCGCATGCACTGGGCCATGATGGGATTTGGTGTGGCCATGGGGATAATTTTCCCCATATATGCGTCAATCTTTGTTCAGTTTAAGCCAGGTCTTTTCTGGCCTTTCGCCGCAGGCTGCATTGGAGCCGGACTCTTTGTGGGTGGATTCAGTGCCTTCCTGGTCAGAATCACACTGTTGAAATTCATTGTTCAGGTCAGCCATGAGCTCGAATTACTCAGCGATGGCGAGGCCGACTTAAAATACCGATTCCCCCAGGAATCCGCAGATCATGTGGGTATAATGGCCAGTTGGTTCAACCGATTTATGGAGACCCTGGAAGCCATTATAAACCAGATTAAAACCAATATCAAAAGCAGCCAGAATATGACAACCTCTATTCACCGGCATGGCCAGGACATTGCCTCTGGCGCTGGAGAACAGGAAGAAATATTAATTCAGGTTGAATCATCCATTGTCCAGATGAAACAGGTACTCGTACAGACACAGTCACAGAACCGGATCTCTTTGGCGCATGTCGAGTCAGTAAACCGCTCCGCTGTTACAGGCGAGGAGACGCTAAAACAGTTTATTGAAGAGGTCCACCGGACGACGCGTCTGCTCCTCACAGTGGCCGATGTGGTGGAAAACCTTGAGGCCCATACCGGTCAGACCCGGCAGATGATAGAGCAGATAGACGACATAGCCGACCAGACCCGACTGCTGGCCCTTAATGCCAGCATTGAGGCAGCACGGGCAGGAGAAACGGGCAGAGGTTTTGCCGTTGTGGCCGATGAGGTAGGCAAGCTGGCCGACAAAGTCTCGACCGTCACGCAAACCGTAAAAACACAGATCGATCAAATCCACCAATCAGTACATCAAACCACCGGCCATGTCCGCCAGCTCCATCAACATACTGAAACGCAGAGTAACGATGCGGAAAAAACCCTGCGAAGCGTTTCTCAGGTGACGCAGGATATTGTAGAACTCGAAGCCATGATCGACAGGATTACCAATGAGGCAGAACAGTATCGCACCGATACTACGAACTTGGGCCAGCACATCAATCGAGTGAAGACAATCTCCAGCGCCTCTTCGGCCCATGCCTCAGAGATGGTGGGCGCTATCGATCAACTGGCCGCTGAAATGAAAGAGCTCCACGAACAGATCGATCGCTTCAAATAAAAAAAAGCCGCCCTTAACAGCGGTCTCACGCACATTACTTCATACCCCTATACTTCCGATGCACCCAAATAATGCCGCCCAGTGTCAGACCAGAGAGCAATACAGACCCCTCAAAGCCAAAGGCCCCGCCTGTGAGCCAGGTCGGTCCTGTCTGCTGCTGTGAGAACAGTGCGTAGCCAAAGGTCTTTCCGCTCACCGGAAAACCAAAGATCACCCCCATGAAATAATTCCAGAAGAGATGAAAAACAATGGGAAAATGGAGATTTCGCTTGTGAATATAATAAACGCCAACGAGCACACCCAGAAGCGCACAGTTTAAAATGCCCATGAACGAAACATGCTGATTGCCAAGGTGCAGCAGGCCAAAAACCGTACTGACGAGCACAGTGGCCCACACAGGAGGGAGTGAATCCATCAGGTTGCGCAGCACATAACCACGCAAGGGGATCTCCTCAATGGCCGAGTGCAGCGCCAGAAAAGCCAGGAGATAGAGCAGGCGTCCGCCATTCCACGTGAACCCAGTGACCTCTATCTGTCCGGAGATCAGAAGCAGGGCAAAACCACCCCCCATGATGACCAGCGCCAGCCCCATGGCAAAACCAATATCTCCGCTTTTCCGGTGCAGAGAAAAACCCAATTTTGAGACCGGTCTTCTGTCCACAAAACGCCACAACACAACAATAACCAGCACAAGAAGCAGCAGTGTCACACACGGTGTCCCCAGACGTTGCAGCCCGGCCGGCAGCATATCAATCACCGGGCGTGCCACTTCTTCAGAAACCACCATTGTAAAAAGCGCCACAATCAGGCCGGTCAACGCCCGGAGCCATCCCCATTTGATGCGCGGTCTTGCCATAGATTCCTCCGAATTCTCGTTCAATTGCCATTGATCAAACGTAGGAATGCAGAAAACAGGCCAAACGAGAATATGTGCCATAAACCGCTTGTTTATAAAGAGTTAGCATCAAACCTCAGACAGGACAATCAGGCCCTAAATGTCATTTTGACACAGGTTGTTTTACAGCAGTATATCAAATTGACACAGCACCGCCCCACTCATTCCGACTTCAGCACAACCGCCGGGTTGAAGCGCATGGCCCGGACCACCAACGCCAGAAGACAACAGCCGAGCACGCCCCCCGCCACGGCAACGGCCAAAAGAAACACCCACCAATACGCGGAGAGCGAAATACGAAAAGCGAATCCATTTAAGATCTGTGACGAGAGAAAAAAGGCCACGGGCAGCGCCGCCACCACCCCGGCGGCAAAGAGCCACAACATCTCCCTGGAGAGCGTAAAAAACAGATGTACAGGACCGGCTCCCAGCACCTTTCGCACAGCCGTCTCCTTCAACCGCTGCCGCAGCAAGAGCGAGATCAGGGCGGCCAGCCCCATCAAGGCGATGATCAACGTCAACCCGGAGAACAGCGTAAGCAACTTTTCAAACTGTTGTTCGCCACAATACTGTGATCGATACAGCCCCTCAAGGAAAAAAGAGTCGAACCCACTGGCAGGAAAGACACGTTGCCAGATTGATTCTACGCGGTCAAGAAGAAGTGCCGGGTCTCCATCGGTATAGCGGATAGAATAGTATTTCTTCGGAATCCAATCATATTCAGACGAGATCATGAGCATCATCGGCTGAAAGGGAGACCTTAAGGATTGATGATGGTAATTTTCGACAACACCGATGACATGATAGGGCTGCGCCGCACCTTCCATCATGATTTTCTCCCCGATAGCCGCCTCGGGCCGGCGAAAGCCCAGCTGCACCATGGCCGCCTCATTGACCACCAATGCGCGGTCATCGGCACGATGGGTTCTCAGAAAACCACGGCCCGCCAGGACCTTCAACCCATAGGCAGGAATAAAATGCTCATCTGTGCGGAGCATTTCATACTCTTGATTCTCTGTGGCGGCTTCTCCCGCGCGCCGATTGGCCAGAAACATGGCCACCTCTCTGCCCGGCACGGTACTGGAACCCGTTAAGGAGTGAACGTGGTGACAGGCTTTGAGTGCATTACGAAAGGTCTCAATCTTCTCCTCACTATGCTCATGCCCGACAGGGGCCTTGACAACCAGTGTCTTATCCAGACGCGCACCAATCTCATGACGCCACATAAATCGAAGCTGGCGCTCGGTCAGCAGGGTCAGTGACAACAGCACAATCAATGCGCTGCACTGAAAAAACACCAGCCCCTGACGCAGCAGTCGCCGCCTCGGCCGGCCACTGCAGCTGAGACCAAGCATCTGTTCCACGCCCAGGCCTGAGAGAAAAACAGCCGGATAGCCGCTAAAGAGCACGGCGCCCGCCAGAAAGAAAAAGACGCAGCCCACGGTTTCAACTGCCGAAAAATGAAAGACGTTCTGCGGCACTCCCATCATGCCGGCCGCCCGGGAGCGCAATAAAAAACTGGCCGCCACAGCCAGGCCCAGGGAAATTATATTCAAGCCCACCGACTCCATGAGAAACTGGGGCAGCAATTCACGCCTTCGGGCTCCCAGCACCTTTCTCACCCCAACCTCTGCCGCCCGCTCAGAGGCCAGGGCCGTGGAGAGATTCACACCGTTCACCCAGGCCATGACCATCATGATCACCCCTACGGCCAACAGACCCCAAACAGCCACACGGCTGCCCTTGGCCTCACGTTCATAGGACTTTTGCGGATTGAGATGAATGGCCTTTAGCGGCACCAGATCGATGCCCCAGCTGTAGGCTCTGAGTGCATCACGGGTTTTAAATTGCTCTGCCAAGGCTGGAAATTGCGCCTCAATTACCTCTGGCTGCACGCCCGCCTCCAGAAGCACATAGCTATAGGCTTCATGCCAGTACCAGCTTTCATTCTGCCAGGGCTGCTCAGCCAGCAGGCTGGCCCAGGAGATCAAGAGATCAAACTGAATGTGAGAGTCGGCCGGCGGATCTGTCACGATACCAGTGACATGAAAATCCCCGTGGGTCGACTGATCACTGATCTCAATGCGTCGCCCCAACGGATTGCTGTCTCCAAAATAGCGTTTGGCAGCAGAGGCCGTCAGCACCACGGCTCCCGGCTGCTCAAGACAGTCTGTAGCCGAGCCAGAGGCCATGGGAAAGGAGAACAGGCGCAGAAAGGCGGGATCGGCATAGAATACACGTCGCGGTAAGAAGTGTGCATGCCCCACGGTAAGCGTCTTCTCGGCATCCCAGAGCCAGAGCCGCGCATAGGCCGCAATACCGGTAATCCCCTCTTTCATCGCCGGCGCATAACCGCTGGAGCTGGTGGCCCAGGTGTTGTGCAGGGACCCGTTCAGTAAAAACCGACTCTCCACCCGATAGAGACTGTCGGCACGGCTGTGAAAGGCATCAAAATGTGTCTCAAATTGCGCGTACTGAAAGATAAAGAGACAGGCCGTCATGGCAATGCTCAACCCCAAGATATAGATCAACGACTGCAGCGGTCTTCGCCATAACTGCCGCCACACCATATCGAAATAATGTCTGAACACCTTGCCTCCCGACAATTTGTAGTCGAACACACCATACTGGACAGTTGCCCAGCCCACACATGCAATATATACCGAATTCATGAAAGAACAAGCCTGCGCCACCGCAGATGTATACAAGTGATGAACTGAATACACATTTTGACACGCAGAAGAAAGCAAAAGATTTTGACTTTACCTCGTCCATTTTTTTTCCTACATTCACTGGCCCAATCAATAACATTAGGTTTCCCATGCGCTTTCAAAAACACCCCCACTGTCTGAACTGCGGTTTCAAAGTAGAAAATTTTAACTTTTGCCCCGAATGCGGTCAGCCCAATACAGACAGACGCCTGACACTCTGGCAGTTCATCCGTGATTTTTTTGACGACTATTTCACTTTCGACTCACGCTTCTTTCGCAGTGTGGGGCCACTGGTGGTCAAGCCCGGGCATCTGACACGTGAATACCTGGATGGTCGCCGTTTTCGCTATATTCTCCCCATGCGGCTCTACCTCTTCACCACATTTCTCTTCTTTTTTATTCTCACTGCCCAGTCAAAGATGCAGCATAACAATGACTATGCACCGAGTAAACCCACCGTCACAGCGGCCATGGTTGATTCCGTTGCAAATCTGCTCAATGGGCATAGTGACACAGGAGAAATCCCTCAGGAGCTCTCTGCCTATCTCATTGAAGCCACCAAAACGGCCCGGCGCGAGACCAAGGCCTATGACAAAACCAAGACGAATGTCACCGTCAATGGCAAACCCGCCGACAGTTCAGACAACTGGTTCACCCGTTTTGTTGAGACCAAGGCCCGATATCTCGCAGGTCAGGGCAATGACGGCGCACGGATGTTCGCCCGGGAAGCTGTGGATCAAATTCCCAAAATCATGTTCATTCTGCTGCCCGTATTCGCCCTGATTCTCAAGCTGATCTATATCCGGCATAAATACCTCTTTGTCGAGCATCTCATCTTTGCATTGCACATTCATACCTTGATTTTTCTTCTGGTTCTGATTGCCATTCTCTTCCCCCAGTGGTATGTCATCACTGCCATGGTACTGGCCATCTTCATCCAGCTCTACAGGGCCATGCGCAAGGTCTATCAGCAATCCATCCCCAAAACGCTGTTAAAAATGTTCCTTCTGTTAAACAGCTATGGGTTTGCCCTGCTGTTGGCCACAGCACTTCTGGCGCTACTGGCCCTGGCACTCGTTTAAAAAACGCATGGTATTTTTCTGAAAAATATTGTAGATTGAAGCTCCCCAACAGGGGGCTGTTCTCGGTTGATCCCTGACCGGGACAGACTTCAGACCCTGATTGCAGCCGAAAAAACAAGGAGGACTCATGGCAGGTTTTGAAGGGACCCAATGGGCATCAAGACAGATGCGGTATACCTTAAAGGACCGCAAATTCGACATGCTCCCCTACGACTCAGGCGTCTACGGCGTCTCCCGTTCTATCCACTACGGCCTTTTTCTGGCCTTTGAAGGCATTCGTTTCTTTGCAAAGAAAACCGATGACGGCAAGGTGCAGCTTAACTTTGCCAACCTGCACAAAAACTTGAATCGATTCCGCCGCTCCATGTCCTTCAACCTGGGCACGGCGCAGCAGGAATTTGTCCCCACGGTAGAAGATATTGAAAACGCACTGCTCCGTTTCTTCCGTGACCCCGAGATGCACGCCTTTGTGGCTGACATGGCAGACAAAGGCGCCCAGGGCTATCTCCGTCCCTACACTGTGGATGAATCACTCTCCATCGGCGTCACCTTCCCGGACCAGCCGGCCTTCCGCGCCGTGGTCTGTTCCTATGAGGCCTACCTGGGCGAGCCCTTCACCGGCGTGGTGACCCCCCATCTGGTCAGGGCCATCGGCGTCAACGGCACCGGCCACCTGAAATTGGGCGTCAATTATCTGATGAGTGTGAAGGCCGTGGACGCGGCCAAGCAGTGGGTGCCAGGCGCGGCATCGGCGCTCTTCTTAGACGACCAGCCGCACCTGCCGCTGACCGACAGAAAAGTCACCGAATGGGACAGCTCATGCTGCCTCTTTGCCCTCTCCGACGGCACCGTGGTCAAGATTCCCGAGAGCCCTTTGATATTGCCCTCAGTCACCATCGGCGGCATCTGCGCCATCCTGAAAGAGCAGGGCGTCAACGTGGAAGAGCGCGACATGACCTACGGCGAACTCATCGAACGGTCACAAAAGAACGAAGTGGTCGCCGTCTGCTCCATCGGCACGGCCGGTATCTTGAACCGTGCCCAGCGCATTGTGCTCACCGACATGAAGGGCAATACACTGGCCGAGCAGCATGCCGACGAATCCCATCCGCTCTACGCCAAGCTGGCCCAGGCCCGCGCCACCTACTGGGACATCTTCCAGGAGAAAGCCGACGCCCCCGAGGGCATCACGCTGAACCGCTACGTGCTCTAAGTTTTTGCTCGACAAATTTAAAGGGCTGCCCCAAAGTCATCTTGGGACAGCCTTTTTTTTCTCCCCCTCCATCAACCGACAAAACACCGGCACAGAGGTCTCTCAATTCATTTCTTCATTCGACAGCCGCTCTCATTACAGCGCCTGCCGATGAAATTCAATTCTACTGCATCAGCATCATCTTCCGCGTGACCCGGAAATGCCCGGCGTCCAGACAGCAGAGATAGACGCCCGAGGGCAGCACGCGCCCCGAGGCATCGCAGCCGTCCCACTCCACTTCGATGATGCCGGCCTCCACTTCACCGTCACGTAAGACGACCACGCGCCGGCCCTGCACATCGTACACCGTCAGCTTGACATGCACAGTCTGTGGCAGCTCAAAGCGGATGGTGGTGCTGGGATTGAAGGGATTGGGGTGGTTCTGATGCAGCCTGAACACCTCCGGCCCGCCAGCCAGCTTGTCCTCATCCAGCCCGGCTGTGCTCGCCTCCTCTGAGACCTCGCTCTCGTTGCCCGCCGAGTCCACAGCCGTAATCTGATAATAATACCGGTTGCCCGCCACCAGATCTCTGTCGATGTATGCCGGCAGCACGGCCGTGCCCACCTGCCCTGCGTCAGTGGATGTGCAGCTCGCATTGCGGCTGCGATACACGGCGTAGTGGGCCAGATCTTTATCGTCTACGCCCTCCCAGGCCAGACAGAGATTGCCGTCTGCATCCAGGGTGACGGCAATGCTGCCCGGCGACGACGGCGGCCGGTTGTCCACGGAGTAGCCGCTGTCCACGGCGGTTTCATAAAGCGATCCCCCGCTGGCCGCGTGTGCCGTGACCATGAAGCGCGTCCAGGCAATGCCGGCGGCTGACGAGTCCTTCAGCGTGGAGGCCACAAAGGCGTAGCGCCAGGCGCGGCGCGCAGGCACGGTCTCCACATAGTCCCAGACATCGGCCTGCTTGGCCGCCTCAGACGGTGCCGAGATCTCGCCGCGCTGCCGCCAGAGCGCGTAGTGGCTGATGGGGTCCGCCGCACCGGGCAGATCGTCTCCATGCCGGTTCCAGCTGACGCGCACCTGCCTGCCCTGATCGCCGGGAATATCGGTAATGGCCGCAATCTCATAGGCTGACGACTGCTCCACCACGGTCAGCCGCTGGTTGACATCCACGTCTGTGAGCTGCTGCACAATGCCGCTGGGCCAGTGAATGGTCAGCGTGTCAATGACGGTTGCGTTGCCCAGACCGAAGTGGAGATCACCGGAAGACTGACCGCGGCCGGAATTGCTTCTGCACATCTTGTAACGCATCAGCTGCGAGACCACTCCACTGACCTGTGCCTTGACCACCACCCTGGCGCCGATGCCCTTGCTGTTGGAAGTTTGACCCTGCAATCTCACTTTCAACCAGCTGCCCGCTCCATTATCATTGCGGTAAAGAAATACCTCACCGCCAGTATATAAAAGATCCTGATCTCCATCTTCATCATAATCCGCGATGCTAACCCAGCCATAGGACTTATAATCAGAAATTTCTTGATAGACAATAGGGAGTTCGCCGACATTGATAGCCACTTCATGCCCGAATTCAAGCCCAGAAGGAAGGCAAAGATCCATAAATCCATCATTATTGAGATCCGTCCAGTCGGAACTCAACTTAACATTCCACTCTCCAATTGGGAGGCGTGTAAATTCACCATCCCCATCATTCCGAATTACTTCAGAAATCCCTCCCTCAGCCCCCACATACAAATCCAAATCCAAATCATTGTCAAAGTCAATCCAGTTGATCGCCTCGGTATGGAAATGATGAGCAAGATTGAAGACAGGAGACTCTACGCGTAAAAAGGAACCATCTTGATTATTTTTATAGAGATTGAGGCCGTAGGGACTCCCCACTGTGACATATAAAATATCGGGAAACCCATCATTGTTATAATCCCCCCACTGGCACCCGCCACGGCCTTGCGGACCACCGGAAACAGGAAATGTGGTCTGACTCTTCCTGAACATCCCATCGCCCTGATTCACATACAGCCAGTGTTCTGTCGGCGTGGCCGATGTACAGAATAAATCCAGGTCGCCGTCACTGTCAATATCGGCAAAATCGAACGACGAGGGCAGCGTCTCCCATGGCGTGTCCAGAAACATCTCCGACGTCCGCTTTTCAAAATCACCCTGCCCATCGTTCAGATAGAACACACCCTGATTGGCTGTAGACAGCAGATCCACGTCGCCGTCATTGTCCACATCCACCCAGCAGGGAGAGCGAAGCGGCTCAAAGGCCAGCATATGCACGGGCTGCAGCGTGTAATCGCCTTGACCGTCATTTCTATAGAGCTGATTGGCCGTGCCGGTCCGCCCAACGAGAAGCACATCGTCATCGCCGTCATGGTCATAATCTCCCCAACAACTGCCCTCAAAGGCACCGCTGGCCTGGGCAATGGCGTGGCTGGTCACCCGCGTGATGGGCAGGCTCACCGGCGGCTCAGGCGCGGTCTCCTCCACGGTGAGTGTCTGGTTCACGGCTACGTTGGTGAGCGCCTGGATGATGCCGCCGGGCCAGTACACGATGAGTGAATCCGCAGTTGTTGTCTCACCTAAACCGAAGATCAGCGTACTGGAATTCTGCCCCCCAAAGCCCGACTGTGTCTGCAGCTCCTGGCGCTGCCGCACGGTCTGCCCGTCAATTTCAGCGACGACCACCACCCGGGCGCCCACGCCCTGCCTGTTGGAGGACGTCCCCTCAAGCTGGACCTTGAGCCAATGCCGGTTTTCTACCCGGTTTTCATAGATCATGTCGTTGACGCCCATCATGGCCACGGCCAGATCGGGGTCGCCGTCATTGTCATAGTCCGAGACAGCGCAGCCGTAATGGAGGTACTGCTTCTCTGGATCATCGGAGAACGGGGGCAGATCATGGGCGGTAAAGCCGCCATTGCCCGTATTCTCGTAGCAGCGCGCCGGGGAATCGACATTCATAACCAGCAGGTCCAGATCACCGTCCAGATCCATATCTGCCCAGTTGCTGCCGCGGGAGCGCGCCGCATTCTCCATGGCCGGACTGTTCTCAGCCAGGAGAAAATGTGTGCCGTTCTGATTGATGTAGAGGCTGTTGGTGGCGTAACGGTTGGTCACAAAGAGATCCAGGTCGCCATCATTGTCAAAATCGGCCCAGCTGGCGCCACGGGCACGGAAACGGTGTCCGCAGAAGATATAGCCCTCTTTCTGTACAAACTGCCCCCCCAGCTGGTTTTCATAGAAGAGGCCCGGGGAGTCGTCGCCGGTAGTGACAAAGAGATCGGCATCGCCGTCATTGTCATAGTCACCCCACACCCCGCAGGTGGCATCGCTGCCGTCTGTCACCACCACGCCCTCGGTCACGGCGGTGAAGCTGCCATCGCCGTTGTTATGATAGAGCGCATTGTTCTGACCGCTGCTGTTGGCCACAAAGAGGTCCAGATGCCCGTCATTGTCATAATCGCACCACGAGGCGCCGTAGGAAGCGTCAGAGGCCTCAGTCACAGAGGAGTTTGCCACCAGGGTCAATCCGCCACTGCCATCGTTCTGATAAAACTCATTCTCAGCGCCGTTGTTGGCCACGTAGAGATCCAGGTCGCCGTCATTGTCAAAGTCGCCCCAGGCGCCGCCGTAGCTGTTGTTTGCAGGAGCACACACCCGGCTGGATATTCTGCTGAACCCACCATATCCATTATTATTGTACAGAAAATTTCTGACGCCATAGGCATTGGCCACAAAGAGATCGTCATCTCCGTCGCCATCTATATCACCCCAGGCCGTGGCCTGTGAATTGGCGACTTGCGTTAAAAGGTCTGTATGGCTAAAAAGGTTAACGTCATTATCTGAGGGCGTACCGGACATACTATCCGCATATTTTAATATTACTCCATTATTTCCGGCAAACCATACGTGATTTGAATCAAGAGCAAATGAACAAGTTATGTATGCTGACAGTTTGGCAAAGCATTCATCCCATTGATCAGATTCTGAATTGTATGTATATATCCCCCCATTAGAACCGGACAAATATCCATGACTCTCATCGGAAAAACAAATTGTGGAAATATGTAAACTTCCATAAATATCTTTAACATCCCAATTTTTCCCACCATCTGTTGTATGCAACAATGTGCCATTGTCTCCACCGGACCAGCCATTGAGGGAATTGACAAATACAATGGAACGCAACGTATTTAGTGTTCCACTCAGTTGAGACACCCAGTTTTCACCCCCATCAAGCGTATTGAGCACTAAACCATTTTCACCGCAAATCCAACCCCTTTGATTATCGATAAAAAACATAGAATTAAACCGGTAGTTTGCATTGGAAAACTGACAATCCCAATGCTCTCCCCCATCTATTGTGTGATAAACATTACCGGTATGCGAACACCCCCAAGCTTCCAGAGCACTGACAAACTGCAGCTTATAAATACCGTATTGGGCAACAGTAGAATACCTAGTCCAATTTAAACCACCATCAGTAGTCCTCATTAAGAAATTTTGAGGAGAATTAATCCAACCCGTATTCTCATCTATAAAACCGACAGTGTATAAATTCTCTGTTAAATTATATGCAGCTTTTATCCAGTGCTCACCGCCATCTAAAGTTTTCAGCACCGCTCCGGAATTTCCGACCGCCCATCCTTTTTGCATATCAATGAAGTATATAGAATTAATACCATCAGTCTCACCTTTAAACGCTTTTTGCCAGTTGACACCCAAATCTGTTGTTTTATAAATCCGCCCGCCCGTTGCCACGGCAACACCCAATGACTCATTATTAAAATTGATGCCAGTAAAATTTGTCCCGGAAGCTACTAAGTGCTTCTCCCATACAGCCCCACTATTATGTGTAACCCAAATGACACCATTGCCGCCTGCAATGAAACCATTATTTTCATCAACAAAATAAATCGATGTCATGGAATTCTCTTCAAGAGCGACTCCCAGCCAATTTTGTCCCCCGTCTATCGTTTTAAAAAGCCGCCCATTAGACACAGCCCAACCCACAAAATCAGACACAAAATCGATATCTTGAAACCATGAATTTTCTATATGATATTTTTTTATCCATTCTTGCCCACCATTGTGTGTGACATAAATATTACCAGCCGTATCTGTAATCCAACCCTGTTCAGGATTAATAAAATCAAGTGACCGAATGTTGCCTTCTAAATATTGATTTTGAGACCAATACGCGCCACCGTTTGTCGTTTTAAAAATTGCATGCCCACTGGCACAGTATCCAATCTCCTCATCTATAAACTGAAGATCAAGTATGTTTCCATTATAAGGCATAGAGAGCGTATGCCATGTTTGTCCTGAATCCTCTGTTTTAAGCATCGTCCCCAACATTCCGCAGGCCCACCCCACATTGCCATCTACAAAATCTACCTTGAACAAATCTGTAGAAACATTTGAATCGATGATCTCCCAATTTTCACCCTGATCACCGGTCCGAATAATGATACCCCCCACTCCCACAGCCACAGCCACATTCTCATCCAACACAGCAACATCATTCAACTGATTCCCCTGCGGCAACAAATTCTGCCACTCCCATGTCCCCTGCCCCCACGCCCACATTGGCAGCAGCACCAGAGCCATCATCATTTTTTTCATCATTCAATTCCTCATTTCCATCCCAAAGAGAGAGTGCACCGGCGCAGGCCGGCACAGTCAGGACCCGCCGCCCCTTAACGGCGTTCAACACTAACATTTTAATTTATCATTTTGAAGAAAAGTAGACAAGAAGATATATAATACAGCCACACGACAAGCACAAGAAAAAAGATATGAAATTTTTGTCACAACTCCATCTAAAACCAATAATTTTTCAGCAGTGCAAATAAACAATAGCCCAGCCTCCCGCGTATTAGAGGCATAACCCAAGCCCAATCGCCCCGGGACATGGAATCAATAAAGGGAAAACGATGATCACCAGCTATCTCCTGACCACGCTGCGCAGCCTGAAAAAACGTCCGCTCTTCTCCGTGATCAATATCCTGGGTCTCTCCCTGGGCATTGGCCTCTTTGTGCTCATTCTCCGCTTCATCGAATTTGAGCATAGCTATGATAAATTTCAGGCCCACTACGACAGCATTTACCGTGTGGAGCTGAACCTCGACGGCCAGGGACGGGAGATCGCTTATACCCAATCACCCATGGCCGACTATCTCAAAGCCGAATACCCCGAAGTAGAAGTGGCCACAGGCCTCTCCTCCAGCGGTACGCACCTCTTCCGCAACGGCGAGGTGGAGGTCAGCGAAAACATGGGCTGGTACGCCGAGCCCTCATTCTTTGATCTCTTCTCTTTCCCTCTCTTGGAAGGAAATCAGGCCAAGGCCCTGGAGGCCCCTTTCTCCGTGGTGCTCTCCCAGGAGATGGCGCACCGCCTCTTTGGCAACGTCCCCGCCCTGGGCCAGACCCTCAAGATGGACGACGAACACCCACTCAAGGTCACGGGCATCATCGAGAACGCGCCACAGAACACCCATCTGAACTACAACTACCTGATCTCCAGGGCGAGCTGCCTTACGCTCGTTGCAGAAGACTTTGGCACAGCCTGGAACCACTGGAATCTCAGCTATATCCGTCTCCATCCCGAGACCGATCTGCAGGCCTTTAACACCAAGATCCAGGACATACTGAAAACCACCATCGGCCCGGAGTTCCCCAGTCTGGTCTACGCCAAGCCTATGTCACATTTTCACTTTCATTCCAATGTGATTGGCCAGCCCGGCGGCCGCGGCGACCTCAGCCAGGTGCGCCTCTACACGGCCATCGCTATCTTCATTCTGCTCATTGCCTGCATCAACTTTATGAATCTGACCACGGCCCAGGCCACAAGGCGGATGAAAGAGGTGGGACTGCGCAAGACACTGGGCGCGGCGCGCATGGATCTGGCCCGTCAATTCCTGGGCGAGTCCGTGGTCATGGCCCTGATGGCCACCGTGTTGGGCCTCTTGTGGGCGGCGCTGGGCCTGCCTCTTTTGAACGAAATCATGGGCCGCGACATGCCGCTCTCCTCTCTCTTCTCTGCGGTTTATCTGGCCCAGATCATGGGCATTGGCCTGGTTACCGGACTGTTGTCAGGCAGCTATCCGGCCTTTATGCTCTCCGCCTATCGCCCGGCGGTGATTCTACGCAGTGCGGCGCGTTCGCAGTCCGGCGGCGCCGGTGTACGCAAGGCGCTGGTGGTCTTTCAATTTGCCATCTCCATGGTGCTCATTCTGGGCACACTGGTCATACAGAAACAGACTGCATTCATGCAAAATCAAGACCTCGGTTACGACAGAACTCAGATTCTCACCACGGATGTTTCACCGGCCAGTGACGCTGAACGCTCCCGTTACCAAAGCCTGACCCGTGTCTGGGCCACATTGCCCGGCGTCAGAGACGTCTCCATCTCCATGTTCACACCGGGTTTCAACGGTTCCTCCACGGTGATCACCAACTGGGAGGGCGCGCCGGACGGCCAGAGCCTTTACGTACAGACCAACCGCATAGACACGGCCTATTTGGCGGTGTACGGCATCCCACTGGCCGAGGGACGCAACTTCAGGCAGACCGGCGGCGCCGATGCCAACACCTGCATCATCAACGAAACCGCTGCCGAGGCCTTTGGCTGGGACCAGCCCGTGGGTAAACGCCTTGGCAACCAGATTGAAATTGTTGGCGTGGTCAGAGATTTTCACTTTGCTTCATTGAAACAGCCCATTGCCCCACTCTTCCTGGCGCCATTGCCCCCGCCCCGGCCCGATCGGCCCCGGCGTTTCACCATCAACATCAAGCTGGCCGGCAAGCAAAGGGCAGAGACACAGACGGCCCTGATGCATGAATTCAACGCCCTGTTCCCCGGTCAGGAGTTGGAACTGGAGCCCTTTGAAGACTATTTTGAGTGGATGTACAGCGATGAGGCCGACACGGCCAAGACCATCGGGTTTTTCACCGGGCTGGCCATCTTCATCGCCTGTCTGGGCCTCTTTGGACTGGCCACGTTCACAGCCGAGCAGCGCACCAAGGAGCTGGGCGTGCGCAAGGTGCTGGGCGCCACCGTCCCTCAGCTGGTTCAGCTGCTGCTGACGGCATTTGGCCGCTGGATTGCCGTGGCCTCACTTCTCGCGTGGCCGGCAGGCTTCTGGGCCATGAACAAATGGCTGCAAACCTATCATTATCATACCAACATTTCCCTTGATCTCTTCGTCGAGACCACGGTGGCCGCCCTGTGTATTGGCATGTTAACCGTCATTGTACAGGCTGTCAAGGCGGCGGTGGCCAATCCAGTAGAAAGCCTTAAATACGAATAGACCTTATGACGATCTCACATAAACATTCCTTCAATATATCCCCCCCCATCGCCGCCGCCCCCCGAGGCGGCGGCGATACCCCCCTCTTTCGGAGAGAAGGAATGAGCAGCAAATTGCACACAATAAGTACATCATTTCTATAAGCACCATCCTTAGCCTTCAATTCCATCCCCCCACAATAAAAGTCCCCGCAGTGCGTCATACTGCGGGGGCTTTTTTATACGGGCACTGCGCCTTCCATGAAAGCCCAATTTCTGCTAGGCAATCCACTCCAGCGCATCAGTCAATCCGACGCTGCCCCGGGTAAAAACCCAGTCTTTTCCCTTGCTTCACCCACCGAATTGCCCTACTTTTCTACACCTTACCCCTGCAAACCAATCGAGGAAATGAACATGCGCCCATTGATGAAATCCCTTGCCGCACTTCTCCTGCTGAATGCAAGTGTCTTTTCCCAGAACCCCATGAAAACCGAAGAGAACATACGCAACACCTTCCACACCATCACCAGTCAGGACATGGCTCACTACGCCAGCGAGCTCACGTCAGAAAAGTACAGAGGACGTCTCACGGGTACGCCGGAATTTTTGGATGTGGCCTGCTGGGTGGCGGACAACCTGAAGGCATGGGGCCTCAAACCCGCAGGCGACGACGGCGGTTTTCTCCAGTATTTTGACAAAGACTACACCGATGTTCAGAGCACAGGCGCACTTTCACTGACCTTCTCCCTGAATGACAGCGATGCCGTGACCAAACATTACACCTTTCCCGAGCACTATTTCCCCGGATCCAATTCCGACTCCGGCACAGTGAACGCTGAAGTGATTTACGTGGGGCACGGTGTGACCGCCCCTGAACTCGGTTATGACGACTACCGCGGCATAGACGTCAAAGGCAAAATTGTCTTGATGGATACAGATGTGCCCGCCAGCCGCAATGACGAGGACTATGTCAGCTGGGTCAAGTATTGCTACCATCAATATAAATTAAACAATGCCGTCAGGCACGGTGCGGCCGGTATGCTCTATGTCAACAATATGGCCAACCCCAACACCTGCTTCAACCCCGGATTCATCTATGCGCATGTCGGCGATGAAATTCTGGACGATCTGTTCTCGGGTACGGGCCGATCACACGATGAGGCACGCAAGGCCATGGCCGCCTTCCGGCGTCCAGCCCCATTCTCTCTGGGTAAAACCGCCACAATCTCAGCGAGAACCGTCTACCACCCCGAGGGACGCGGCTGCAATGTACTGGGCATGATTGAGGGCAGTGATGCTGACTTAAAAGAAGAGGTGATTCTGGTCGGCGGTCACCTGGATGGCCAAGGCCACTTTGGCAAGGTAATTCTGCCCGGTGCGCTGGATAATGGATCAGGTATTGTGGACATGCTGGCTGCGGCCAAGGCGCTGGCGCAGTCTGAAGTGAAACCGAAGCGTTCGATTCTCTTCATATTTATCGGTGGTGAGGAGTGCGGACTCATTGGCAGTCAGTATTACGTAGCCCATCCAGTTGTTGCACTGGAGAAAACCGTCTGCTATTTCAACCTGGACATGGTGGGCGTGGGCTCAGGGCTGGCGGTCTGGGGTGCCGCGTCCTATCCCGGCATTCTCTCCTGTTTTGAAACGGCCAATAACAGCTACATTCACCGCCCCTTCAGAAGCTCCAAAATCAGACCCCTGGGCGTGGGACGGCCGCGCTCCGACGCATGGATCTTTCAGAACGCCGGGTTGAGGGCGCTCTCCTTTGGCACATTCTTTCGTCCCGGAGAAAAACGGGGGAATATCTACTACCATCATCCCGGCGACCAGGTGCAGAATCTCAATCTGGAGCTGATGGAAGATGTCTCCAAACTGATGTTTCTGGGACTGCTGAACCTGGCAAATCGGGAAATACTATTTCAATAATGGGCTATATTTTTTCCAGCCCTTGTACAGCAGAGGCATAATAAAAAAAAGCCGACTTCAAAAGAAGTCGGCTTTTAAATTCATATTGACTAATTTAAATCAGGCAGGATATAGGTTTCAACCAACTCAAAAATACCGGCATAGTGCGCATCAGAGACATCCTCTGTATTGGGTAAATTGCAATTGGCCACAACCAACAGGTCACGGCCGGGAAATCCAATCATCATCTGTCCGCCAAATCCAAGGGCCATAAACACATAATGTCCTCCCAACTCCCCCATCCACCATAGATTTTTATAACCAAGATGAGAGACTGCCCCCCAATCATCTTCACCCAACGGGGCCTGCGTCACCGCCTGAACCCATTCCGGAGAGATCACCTGCTGCCCATCCACCTTACCGTCATGGAGGTATAGATAACCAATTCGAGCCATATCTCTCGGCGACATCTCAATGCCGCTTCCACCACTTGCATAACCAAAGGAATCTGCCTGCCAGTGCGGTAATTTTATCCCCAATGGTACACAGAGGTTAAGCCGTGCAAAACTGGCCGTCCCACGGTATGACGCCTTTGTAATAATAATGGAAAGGCCGTGCACGCCCATACCCGAATAATTGAATTCTTCACCAGGATAGCTTACAATGGGCATAGAGAGAAACGTGGTCTCCACGTCGCTTTTTAAGGAAAAAGCCGTCCCGTCCGGGGCAATGCCACTGGTCATATTGAGCAAATGGTCCAGCGTCATCAACTCATAGCGGCCATCCATGGTCTGAAACCGGTTCAACTTAAAATAGTCCATTATGAATTGATCCACACTGTCGATGATCCCCTGTTTCAAACCGATTCCTACCAATGAGCTTATAACACTTTTGGTAACAGACTGCCAAACATGTCCCTCTTCTTTATCATAGCCGTTAAAATAAGACTCTGAGACCATATTACCATCTTTAATCACCAGCAGTGCATCAACATATTCAAGGTCTTCCGCAGCAACGGCCATCTGATCTATGAGAGATTGGTCAAGTCCGGCAGAGGCTGCCGTAGCCTCAGGCCAGTCATAGGCATGTTCATCATCAATTGTGTTCCCGTTGTTGCTGTTACATGCCATTGTCATGATCAAAAAAGTCATAAACAGACACATTATCAGACAGGATATCGACCGTTCTGTTCCTGCACTCTCAATTCTTATCATCGCTCCTCCAGAGCTCCCTGTGGGTTTAATGTGTGACAGCCTGCAATACAATACGACTAATCGTGTTACGTAATATTTGTGATTGTTTTGTAGTGACTCTATCATCTTTATGATAGGCCGCCGTTGCGACAACCACCATGTCCAGTTCAGGAAAAACATGAATCAACTGACCGCCCCGTCCCATGGCTGATACGACAGCATATTCATTGATGCTATGCAACCACCAGAGGTTTAAATAACCGTAACCCTCCCACTGCCAGAACTGTGATCGGGACAAAGCGGCCTCTATCAGTGTTCCCGCCCAGGCCTCTGGCAGCACAGACTCACCATTCAGTTGTCCGCGATTTAGATAAAGCCACCCCAGCCGGGCCATACTTCGCGGCGTCATGCTGCAACCAGAGCCCCCTGCATTTATTCCCTGGGCGTCTGTAGTCCAATCAGTGATGACAATACCTGCAGCTTCCTTCAAATTATCATCTGCATATTCAAAGGCGGATTGGCCGGTGTTTCTAGAAATTATTTTCGAAAGGAAATGTGGTGTAAAATCGGAATATTGAAATTGCGTACCCGGGGCAGCGCGGAATGAGAGTCGGAGCAATTGTTCAACCAAATCATGGCCCGGGACAATATCCATCACATCAGGCGCCATAAATCCAGTGGTCATATTAAGCAGATGCCTTATCGTGATTTCATTGATACGCTGATCCACACCAAGAAGCTGCCTGTACTCTGGAAGCAAATCCATCATTTTTTGATCTAAGCTGTCAATATGGCCTTGCTCAATGGCAATGCCAACCAGCGTGGAGAGCACACTTTTAGTGACAGATATCAATACATGTCCCGTTTCAGCATTATATGTATTATAATAACGTTCATAGACTATCTTACCATGACGGACAATAAGATAACCATCGATAAATGTATGCTTTTCCAACTCAGTATCGAGGCTGTCCGTGATACTTTTGTTAAACCCCTGTTTCTCGGGAGTACTTTTACTCCAGGGCATTACGGTTTCATCCGGGGCAGTCGTACTGCGGCTGCAGGACAAAACGAATAAAAACATCACTAACAGCCCTACAACAGAGTTGCACCTCTTCATGGCTTTTCGCTCCAAATCAATTAAATGACCGGCCATATTTTTACACCCTGGTTGGCATAAAACAAAATTATCATTCTGCCAGACATTCAATAATACGGCTATGAATCACAATTCACCATGAAAATGATCAAAATATCGATAGATTCATTCACAATAGTCGCTTGGATTGGGGGGCGTCATCTTCAATTCGGGAAATCGCTTATGAACGCTCCGGGCAAACCAGTAATCGAGCTCTGCATTGTCATACGGCGCTTTTCCCAACACACGTTTCCACACCCACGGAGATTCCATGCAGAAATAGAGAAAAAGTTCCGGATCATACTGTCTAATAGCGTGGGCCACACAACGAAAAAGCGCTTCCCGCAAGGGTCGAATATAACGCATCTTGCCGTCGATACCGCGGATCATCTCACCATTGAGTATGGGAGAACCGGGAAAACGCGATCGCATCACATCACCCAAAGCCGGGGGGAATCGCATGGCGCCCAGACTGACCCAGACCACACGTCCCGGATCGACTGCACTGAAAATGGCCTCGACCGTCCGCTGGTACGCTGCTTCCCAGCCTGGAAAAATCACCATGGGGTCAAAATGGAAGGCCAGCAGAAAACCGGCGTCCTGGGCCCGTCGGGCAGCGGATAACCGCTCTTCCAGAGTGGCGGTATGCAATTCCTCGCGGAGTGTCAACTCCGGCGGATTCACTGACCAGGCCAGCACCGCATTGCCCGGAGGGGCGGAGAGCGCACCGTCAATGTGATCCGATTTGGTCTTCAATTCGATGAGACAGTTCTTCCGGCCGTGGAAAAACCGAATCCAGTGCGCCGCCATGTCAGTCAGCGGATCAAGCGCGAGGCTGTCGGCCAGCTCCCCTGTCCCAAAGCGAAAGAACCGGCGCGGAGAGTCAGCCTGTAGGACGTCGATCTGTGATTCAATACGCTCCGTGTCTGCAAAAAGCGCCATCACCGGCCACTCCAGATAGCCCTGCAGCACACAGTAAGTACAATCCATGGGGCACTGCCACGCCTGATTGATCACCGTGTATCGGCAGCAGAGATAGGGCGCATTGGTGGCGGGACAGGGTTTGACCAGGTCGCCGCTGCGCTGTGTAATCAAGAGCGTCTCTTTGCCCTCGGTGAGAGAGAGGCTGGCCAGTCGATGAGCGATGGCCGCATCGTCCTCCAGCCACTCGGGCTTCAAATCGGCAAGCTGCGCCCGGATCTGACGGGTCAGCGGGCGGTTTTCCACACGGCGGTCGATGAGAAGGCGACGGAGTGTAAAGGGCTTCATCGTTCAATCATCCGGTTGAGCCGGCTGATCTGAGGCGCATCACCGAGCCACTTTTGCAAGTCAAGAAGGGCTTGTTTGGAATCCAGATCAACTTCAAGGGTCACACCGGGACGCTCCAGTGTTCTGTCCCAGGCGAGGGTTACGCTGCGGGGCATTTGAAGCCGGCGTTCATCGGCCAGCATGGCGTCACGCTGAGCGGAGAGTGCGGGAAATCGTCGCTGGGTCAAGGTCTTCTTAACAGCGGCCACGTGCTGCTGTCGATTCTCTATGAACGACGACGCAGCGACAGCCGCCTGGAATACAGTGACAACAGGCGCCGATTCCCGTCGACTGATTTCACGGCAGAGCGTGATAATCCGGCCCAGTTCAACGGGCCGCACTCCGTTGTCATCGGCCCATTGGGCCATGAAAATCTGTTCATCAGGCGCCAGCAAATCGAACACGGCCGCATGTTTGATGGAGATGTCTGTGCGGGAGAGATAGTCCAAAACGGGCTGCGGCCAGCCGGCGAGACGCCGATAAGCTTCCAGACGTGGGCCGTGCTGTGGCAGGGCCAGATCAGCCAAAAGCAGGCGACGCAGGGCCGCCTCCGCCACCAGTAGATCGGTCATTGCAACCAGCCTTGCCTGCTCCACCGGATTCAGCGGACGACTCAACATGTGAGATTTCACAATGTGCACCAGGTGCTCAGACACCGGCCGCTCTGTCTCCAAAAGGCGACAGTGGAGATGCGTCCATTGGAGATGGCTGGCCGCGGCCAGACGGGAGAACCCGCCGATCAACCGATATCCCGATGCAGCCGGCAGCACGGGCAGCGGCGTCATCAATCCGCCTTGATCCAGACTGGCAATCAAATCGCTCAGGTCCCGCGGCGTGGTAAAATGAAAAAAGAAATCCGGCTGGATTTCTTTGATGGCAATGCGCTTTATTTTCATCAGACTCCCCGCTCTTTTATTGCGCTGCGGCCAGCTCTGAGGCCTGCCACAATGCCGCAAATGTCTCTACCGACAGCTGTCGCAAGTCATTGACGACGAGATCCGCCGCGTCATGGTTCTGCCCTGGACTGTTGGGCGATTCAAATCCGATACACATCATACCTGCGGCCTTGGCGGCGCGTACACCGGCTGTAGAATCTTCAATGGCGCAACACGCTTCCGGCGCAACGCCGAGACGCTCAGCGGCCAGCAGATAGATATCGGGGCTGGGCTTGACGCGCTCAAGCTCCTGACCGCTGGTCAGGACAGAGAAGGTCGATCCCAGTTCAAACTTGTCCACGACTGCCCGGATCAATGTCATGTCAGAACTGGAGGCAATGCCCAGTGGCAGGCCCAATGCTGAGAACGCCTGAATCAACTCGATGGCGCCTGGCAGCGCTTCCACATCTTCGCGGTAGAGTTTTAACAGATTGGCTGCATGAACAGGATAGATAGCCTCGATGGTGGTGGGCAGACTGTATTTTTCAATCATGCCTTCAAGAAGTTTCTTGGGCGTCTGCCCCATGTAGGCGTGAAATTCCGCGTCTGAGATATCCAGATTGAAAGGCGCCAGCGTCATGCGCTCCGCACGGATGTGCAGCGGCTCAGAATCGACAATCACACCATCCATATCAAAAACAATGGCTCTAAACACAACCTGCTCCTTCACCTGAACCCACAAAAAAACCCACCATAGGGTGGGCTTTCAGACTTGTACCGGGAGCCGGGCTCGAACCGGCACGTCCTTCACAGAACGAGGGATTTTAAGTCCCTTGCGTCTACCAATTTCGCCATCCCGGCCCGTGGAAATGGAGGCGGCGAGCGGATTCGAACCGCTGATAAAGGTTTTGCAGACCTCTGCCTTACCACTTGGCCACGCCGCCGAACAGCATGAAAAAGAGCGGGAAACGAGACTCGAACTCGCGACATTCACGTTGGCAACGTGATGCTCTACCAACTGAGCTATTCCCGCATTATTTCTCTTCTTCCCGGCGTAACCTTCTCAAAACGGCCTGTCTTCTGGATATAAGACCCGCACGCTGATTTTTGGCTAACCGGCTAAGAACGAAGAGTAGAAAGAGTAAAAAAAGAACAAATACCAGCTTCATTGAGATTATAAATATAAACATTTTTCCGTAAAAGTCAAGAGAAAAATACAGTCTTCACATTTTTCTCACTGGGCAGGGCAATGTAGCTTAAGAGATTCTTACCACAACCCACAGGGCAGTGGAAGGCCTGGTAAATGCTGAGACACTCCTGATAATCACTGGCGGTTCTCTTCTCTACACGACCGCAGCATTCACAGGTCAGAATCAATTTCATATTGTCTTGAGACTGCATGAATTCTCCTCTCATGCCATCTCCCCTTTGTATCGAATATAACCGGAAGCGCCTAGGAATGCAAGTGTTTTTTCAAGTATTGCCTAACCATAAAACACATCACCTTTTTCATTGGTTTATTCCAATTATTTCACTATGTTTTCATATCATTGCCCTACTGCCTCATCCTTCGGAGCCTGACCATGAAAAGCCTGATACCGAGATCCATTCTTTTATTCCTCTTCTTTGTTGTGAGCCATTCCCTAATCGCACAGAATAGCGCAAGCTTCACCGCTGCCTCCCTTAAAAGAGACGTCAACTATCTGGCTTCTCCCGCCATGAGAGGCCGTGACACTCCCAGCACAGAACTCGATTCTGCTGCACATTTTATCGCAAGGCGTTTCCAGCAATACGGGCTGCACCCTCTGGCCGGCTCCAGCTATCTGCAGCCCTTTGAACTGGCCCGCACACAGCTGGGGGACAGGAATTCTCTCTCCTTTTATAAAGAAGGGCAGGTTACGTCGCTCAAAATAAAAAACGAATTCTCACCCCATCCGCTTTCAGGATCGGGGACTGTTCAAAATGCCCCCCTTGTTTTTGCAGGTTATGGTATCACCGCCCCGGAATATGACTATGATGACTACGCCAAGATCGACGTCACAGGCGCCGTGGTGTTCATTCTCACCCTGGAACCCCAGGCCAAGGATTCAGCCGCTGTTTTTAACGGCATCAAGAAAACTGCACACGCCAAACTGAAAACCAAGCTGGACAACGCCCGGGCTCACGGCGCCGCAGCTGTGATCTTCATGGCCGGACCGCGTCACAATAAATTCCGCCGCCCGCCCAACGCCTGGCCCAGCCTGATGCGAAAACCGGACTACCGCGCACTGGGCTATCGCCCCGTGACTGCTTTGGACAACGCGCTGCCAAGCGTACAAGTGGGCCTCAAAGGCGCCGCCAGACTCTTTGACGACATTGATATGGACATTCTCGCCCTGCAGACAGCCATAGACAGTACGCTCACGCCCCACAGTTTTTACATCAAGGACCGAGCGGTTTCAATGGCGCTCTCCTTTGTGCATAAACGAAGAACCGTCAACAACGTCATTGGATGGATTGAAGGCAGTGACGACAGCCTGAAATCTGAGGCCGTGATCATTGGCGGGCATTACGACCATCTCGGTATGCAGGCCGACACACTGGCCTATGCCGGTGCCGACGACAACGCCTCAGGCACCGCCACGGTGATGGCACTGGCCAGCGGCTTTACCGGCAACTCCTCCAAACCGCGGCGCTCCATGATCTTTTCCGCCTGGGCCGGGGAGGAAAAGGGACTGCTGGGTGCGGGCCACTTTGTCAATCACGCCCCTTTGTGGCCGCTTGCCCGTACCGCCGCCTATATCAACATTGACATGGTGGGCAGGCTGGATTCATCGACAGTGAATATTGCCGGGACAGAAACGGTGGATGGCTGGGAGGGGCTGGTCACCCAGTCGCTGGCGCAGCAGGGTCTGAAATTCTACAATCGAAAAGGGGTCAGCCGAAGCGACCATGTCCATTTCTATGAGAGTCGCATCCCTGTGCTCGGCATCAGCACGGGATTTCACAAAGACTATCACAAAGTGACAGACACGCCGGAAAAATGCAACTTTGAGGGCATGGCCAAGATCACAGAAGCACTCTTTACTGTGATTCGCAATATTGCAGATTCTGAAACCAAAGCGGTTTTCCGCGAAGACCCAGACAGCCCGCTGACTCTAAAATGACCGGGGCCGCATTGAACCTTTATTGAATGTTTTCGCGTATACACGGTTTATTCATCGCCCCATGAAATGACACAAACCCAAGGACAGATTTCCTAATAGGAGGAAGAGATGAAGACGAGACGACTATTGACAGTATTAACCCTCATGGCCCTGCTGGCCCTGCTGATCGGTTGCGGCGGCAGCGCCAAACTCTTTACCGGAACCCCAGAAGCCGGGCTATCAATGATCTATGGCCTGGACGAAGGCAAAAGCCTCAGCTACAGCAATGAGACCCATACCATTACCTCCATGGAGATGATGGGCCAAGCCATGGAGGTCAAAGCCGAGAATAACACCCGGTACACAATCACCGGCCAGACCATGGACCGTGAAACAGGCCTCGTTGCGGACATCGTCATTGATGCACTGAGCATTAAAGTACAGTCGATGCAGGGCAATCAGGAACCCGACCTCTCCCCCCTCACCGGCAAGCCCTTCATCCTGGAACTCTCACCCCAGGGGCAGGAAACATTTAAGGGCATCGATTCACTGAAAATCAATCTCGGCCCCATGTCCGGTGGCGAGCAAAGTGTCTCCAACATGCTGCGCAACATCTTCCCCGATCTCCCCAAAGAGCCCATTAAAATTGGCGACTCCTGGAAAACCGATAAGACGTCGACCACCCCTCAAATGGGTGCCGAAGTTGAAGTGCACACACTGGGCACGCACACCTTTGAAAAGGTAGAAATGATTGACGGTGAACCCTGTGTCAAGATTCTCTCAATCTCAGAAGCCACCCTGGACGGCGAGGGCGAACAGATGGGTGCGGCGATGACCATCGAAGGCGACCTTGAAATTGAGTCCACCTGGTATTTTGCCTATCAGACAGGCCAGCTGATCAAGCTGGAGTCTACAACCGCCCTGGAGGGCACAGTCGCAGTGAGCGGTGCGGCCAATATGACCATTCCCATGTCCGTGGAAACCACCACGAATGTCAAACAGGTTAAATAGGCCAAATCATGAAAAAATCTTACTCAATTTTCGTGCTTTTACTGTTGTGTTCCGCCCATTTGATGGCGCAGAGCGGCTTGAAAAAAGCCCTTCACTCCATCACCTCAGAAGAGCTCTACACCCATGTGGCCACACTGGCAGACGATGCCTTTAAAGGCCGGGACACGCCCAGCCCGGAGCTGGACTCGGCTGCCGCCTATGTCGCAGGTGAGTTCAATGCAGCGGGACTGTTTGGACCCAACGGTCAAACCTATCAAACCTTTCACACCCTCAGAGCACGACTGGGCGACCGCAACACGCTGACGCTGACGAAAAACGGTATTGAAACCCCGTTTCGACTGAAGAATGACTTTGTCCCCTTAAGCGAGACCGGGAATGACAGTATCCAGAATGCCCCTGTTGTTTTTGCCGGATTTGGCATTACCGCGCCGGAATACGGTTACGACGACTATGCCGGTATTGACGCCAAGGGCAAGATTGTGGTCATCTTCACAGGCGAGCCCCAGGAGCAGGATACGGCCAGTGTATTCGCCGGCGGCCGCGCTACGGATTACAGCAAACTTCGCGTCAAAGCAGAGAATGCAATTCATCACGGAGCGATCGGTATTATCCTCGCCGGCAGTCCCCATCGCCGGTTCAGAAAGCCGCCCAACTACTGGCCCAGTCTCATGCGCAACGCCCCTGAAGGCGGCGTGCCGCTGAAAATGGAAAAAACCACCGGGCCGCGACTGTTGGCTGTACGCGTCGGCAAGAAAGTACCGGCAGCCCTGTTTGAGGGCTGTGACAAAACATTGATTGAGCTCTACGATGCCATCAATACCGATCTCAAACCGCGCTCTTTCGATCTGACCGATGTCGCCGTCTCCATGGCGACCACGCTGGATACCGATCGATATCCCACCCACAATGTATGGGCCTATCTCGAAGGCAGCGACCCTGTGCTGAAAGACGAGCTCGTGGTCATTGGAGGGCATTACGACCATGTAGGCCAACGCAACGGCGAGATCTATAACGGCGCCGATGACAACGCCTCCGGCACCTCCGGCGTCATTGAGATTGCCGAAGCCTTTGCCATGCTGGACGTCAAACCCAAGCGCTCCATGCTCTTCATGACCTTTACCGGTGAGGAGAAAGGTCTGTTCGGCTCCTACTGGTACACAGACCATCCGCTGGTGGAGATGGAGAAAACCGCGGCCATGTTCTGTATGGACATGATCAGCCGCAATGACACCAATGCAGTGGTGATTATCGGCGACCAGTGCAGCAAAACACTGACAGCCACCTGCGAAGCTGCAAACGCTGAAATCGGCATGGAGATGACCAAAACCAGTGAGTGGTTCTTTCAAAGCGACCACTACCCCTTCTACAAAAAGGGCGTGCCCGTGCTCTTCTTCAACAGCGGTGACACCGAAGACCTGCACAAGCCCACTGACGATGTGGAGAAAATCATTCCGGAGAAGATGCAGCGTATTGCCAGGCTGGTCTTCCTGACGGCCTACAAGACCGCCAACGCCGCAGAGCGCCCGGACTACATCGACTTTAAATGATCAAAACCGCCTCTCTACAAAAAGCCCCGGCAAACACCGGGGCTTTTTCATTGAAGCGAACGACATTATTGGATTGAGCGACTGCAATATACCGAGACCACAAAAAAGGGCGGCCACTGGCCGCCCTTCTCTATCTTAATTGAATCACATGGTGATGCACTAAAATTTCTCATCATACTTGGTCCAGAGCTGATCGCCCAGATCCCAGGCCTGTTTGACCACTTTGTTGCCCCAGTCTACGGCAATGGTGGTGAGATAGACACGGGCCTGCGCAGGATCGGTTTTATAGAGATCACGGGCATGGGCGTCAAAATGCGTCTGCTGCTCAAAGAGTTCAGTCTGCATGGGGTTCCACACCGCATCCAGATCGTGCCGCATCTCGCCCCAGCGCTGTGCCGCCAACGTACCCAGACGGTTGAAGGCCCACCAGGCACAGTCCCGGTTGAAACCCGTCACACGGCCCGGGGTTTTGTAAGACGGCGCCACATCGGTGATCGAGCAGTAGAGCGGGACGTAGATAGAATTGGCCACATTGTCAAAGGCCAGCCAGACCACGCCGCCAATCTCATTGGGCAGCCAGTCGCGGCTCTGGGTGATGGTGGCGTACATGGTATACCAACGGGCAATGGTGCGCTCCCCACGGAAATGCCAGCCGCCATTGATCTTCAGCATTTTATTCATGTCATACGGCATAAAAGGATTGGCCAGCGGGCTGATCACCGTCTTGCCTTCGGCATCGGTCACAGTCAGATTTTTGACAAAGTTATACTCCGTGCCCTCATAGTAGTCCTGAAACATATCCACCAATTGCTCCATGGTCACCTTTTCATCTGGCTTCACAGAAAAAGGATAATTCTCAGATTCAGGATGCAGATTCAGTGAGGGGGCCGCCAGCGCCAGTACGCGCCACTCCCGCCGGCGAGAGGCCAAAGAATGGCGGCTCTCAGGGGCGTAGGCGTAGGCAAATTCAAAGGCCCCGTCAGCGGGTTTCCACCAGCCATTCTCCCTGGCCACATCAAAGACATTGGCCGAAGCCATGAAGAAGTCGGTGTTTTCCAGATCGATACGGCGGATACGGCTGGCGTTGGCATTGACCGCAATATGATCATCGGGCACACGCTGGGCCACCCAGACGGCACCGGTCTTGCCCTTGCCGGGACCGACGATCTCGAAGTGCCAGACCTCCTTGGTGTCGGCAATGGTCAGACACTCGCCCACATCATTCCAACCGTATTCCTGGGTCAGTGCATCGGCCAGACGGATGGCGTCGCGGGCCGTGGTGCAGCGCTGCAGCATGAGCTGCACCAGCTGCTGACAGTCGATATGGCCATGGCTGGAGCGCAGTGCATCACGCCCGCCAAAGGTCGACTCCCCCACAGCCAGCTGATGTGTGTTCATCGCCGGATAGGCGGTATTGATATAACCATAGGTTTTGCGCACCTGAGGAATTTCACCGGACTTCAGGTATTTATAGGCGGGCATGGCCAGCGAGTCATCATAGACCCGTTTGACCAGATTCAATGTGGCGCCTTCAGGAAACAACTGTTCTGGCTGTACATTCATCCAGGCCTGTGTCCTGTGGCTGTCACAGGTGTGTGAAGTGATCACAGACCCATCCGCTGAGGCCTTCTTGCCCACGGTGATGGTGGTACATCCCTCTGGGACGCCGCCCTCATAATCCTGTTTCTGCTGCTGTGCCATGACCAGCCCCCCAAGGGCCAGTCCAATCAATAAAATATGATTTTTCCGCATAGCTTCTCCCCTTTTTCTATGCAATATAGCCACCTTTTCAATTCAACTTCTGTTGCAGGGCCTCCAGTGTCAGACACCCCTCGGGCACGTGACGGCCCTGGGCTTTCAGTGCCGCCAGATAACGCATCACAGACGGTGGTTCGAGCCCCGCTTTCTGAAGCAATGGACCATCGTGAAACAGGGCTTCCGGCGCGCCGTCAAAACAGAGGCGTCCCCGGTTTAAAACCAGCACACGCCTGCACAAACGGGCAATGAGATCCATGTCATGCGTTACCAAAATCACGGTGCGCCCCTGGGCGTGCACCTCTGTGAGAATATTTTCGATGGCCCTGGCCGATCGACGGTCCAGCCCCACTGTGGGCTCGTCCAGCACCAGTACCTCGGTCTCCATGGCCAGCGTGGAGGCGATGGCCACACGCCGCTTCTCACCCCCTGAGAGATCAAAAGGAGATCGACTGCCGATGGACTCACTCTCAAACCCCACCTGGTGTAACGACTTTTTGACGGCGGTTTGGATGCGATCTCCTGTCCAGCCCCTGTTCCGGGGGCCGAAGCCCACTTCACGGGAGACCGTCTCCTCAAAGAACTGGGCCTCTGGAAATTGAAACACCAGCCCGACGAGCTGCCTTGCGCGGTTCAACTCTGTTTCCGTTTCCATGGCCTGGCCGTTGATGTGCACACGCCCCGATGTGGGTGAAAGCAACCCATTGAGATGCTGGATAAGCGTGGTCTTTCCCGATCCGGCGGCCCCTGCAACAGCCACCATTTCACCGGCGGCGATGTGCAGCGACACACCGGTCAGCGCCGGCTGACCCTGCCCGTTCAGCACCGGATAACGGTAACTGACGTCTTTCAGATGAATCATCGCGCCTCCTGCAGCATCTGATCGATGATCATCGGCACAGGAATATCCAGCCCCAGACGCAGAAACCGCTCTCTGTCACTGAAAACCTCGGCAGGCGGGCCCTCCAGCACCAGACGCCCCTCATCGAGCACGAGCACACGGTCGCAGTGCTGTGCCTCGTCGGGCAGCTGCGTGACCAGAAGCACACCGAGGTCACGCCCCCCCATCTCCTCGGACAGGAGCCGGAGCACCTCTCGCCGGTTGTGCGGATCCAGCAGCGAGGTGGGTTCATCGAGAATCAGATAGCGCGGCTGCATCACCCAGATAGAGGCCAGGGCCAGTCGCTGCCGTTCTCCGCCGGACAATAGATGCGGTTCGCTGTGGCGGTATTGCTGAAGATTGAACCGCTCGAGGGCCGCGTCGACGCGTTGACGCATCTCAGGCACAGGCGTGGAGAGATTTTCAAGACCAAAGGCCAGTTCTCGCTCTACCGTGGTTGTGACCATCTGATTGTCAGGATTCTGGAACATCAGGCCCACACGGCGGCGGACTTCAAAGAGCTGCGCTGCCGGACCCACAGGGATATCATCGACTGTGAGCACGCCGGAAGCCAGCGGCAAAAGCCCCAGCAAGGTGTGAATCAGCGTGGTCTTTCCAGAGCCGTTACTGCCCATAAGCGCCACGCGCTCGCCTGGATGCAGCTCAAAACTGATGGCATTGAGCGCAAAGGCGGACGGGCTTCCGGGATATTGATAGGTGACGTCTTTGAATTGAATCATGGGCGCTCAAGCCACTCCTTCACGGCTTCTACGATACGCCCGGTGGCGCCCACATTCTCACGCACCAGGGTTGCGGCCCGCCGCCCCAGCATCTCGCGCTCGTGGGCGTCGCCGTAAAGTGCGGTGAGATGGGCCTCAAGCGTCTCCACATCGGGACAGGCAAAGCCTACACCGCGACGCTTTAACTGCAGGGCCTCGTAGCTGTTGTGGTGTTTGGGGCCAAAAAGCACGGCCTTGCCCAGGGCGGCCGGTTCCAGCACATTGTGAATACCCACGCCAAATCCACCGCCCACATAGGCGGTCTCTCCCAGGGCGTAAAGGCTGGCCAGAATGCCAATCCTGTCAATGAGAAGCACATCCACGTCATCTGTCTGGTCATTGACATCTGCCAGACGGCAAGATTTCAAATTCAATGCGGCGGCCTGCTTCTCCAAAGCGCTGAGATGGACCTCTGTAGGTTCATGGGGTGCGGCCACAATGAAAGGCAGGGTCTGCTGCTTCTGCAAACGACCCAGCGCTTCAAAGATGACGGCTTCATCTCCAGGCCATGACGACCCCAAGACCAGTCCCTGGCGCTGGCCTTTCAACCGCCGCAGCGGGGCCACAATGGCCTCAGCCTGGGCGGCGCGAAACACCACTTGATCGTATCGCGTGTCGCCAACGGCTTGCACCGGGCCCCGTCCCCACTGCTGCTGACGGGCGTAATCAGCCGCCTCTTTGGAAACCGTGAGTACGGCATCAAAGGCCCCGTGCACATAGCGTACGGCCCGGGGAAAATGTCTCATCATTTTTGGTAGCGGATCGGGAACAGTGCAGTTGATCAACAAACTCGGTATCCCGCGCATCTGAAGGGTGTAGAGATGGTTGGGCCAGAAATCATGACGCACGGTCAGGGCCACGTCAGGTTGAATGAGTTTGATAAAACGCCGGGCATTGGCCCGTGTATCCAGGGGGAGATAGGTCAGAATATCGGCATGGGGGTAGTTGCCCACATGGTCGAATGCAGAGGGCGAGAAAAGGCTGACCGCCACCACACACTCGGGAAAGGCCTTCTTCAAGGCTTCAATCACGGGCTTGGCCTGTTCAAACTCCCCCATGGAGGAGCTGTGAATCCAGAAGCGCGGCGTCCTGTTTTCAACGGCAGTGCATTGACGCGCAAGCTCATCAAACAGGCGATCACGACCCTTTAGCCCGCTGCGTACCTTGGCACTGCTCAGGCGGCCAATGGCAACAGCCGCTCGCAGCACAGGCAGAACAATCACATTATAGCAGGCATGCAAAAATGGCATGTTATTCCTTCTTCTCTTCAAGAAGCAGTTGAGTGACAGCCGCCGTTACGGTTTCGACAGCAATCGATTTCATGCAGTTGAAATGGCCCTTGGGGCACGCCTCTGTCCCATGCTTGGAACAGGGGCGACACGCCTCGTCGCTTTCAATGACCCCTGAACGCGCCCTGAACGGAAAGAACCCAAAATGGTGCGTGGTGGGCCCAAACAGCGCCGCCACGGGGACATCCAGGGCGCAGGCCATGTGCATTAATCCGGTATCGTTGGTGAGGAGCAGCGATGCTGCTGAGAGCGCCGCCGCCGTCTCAGGCCGGGTAAAGGCCCCGGCAGCCGAGGCGCCGTGCGGAGCAGCCGCTTCGGCCACTGTCCGGCAGGCCGCTTCATCCTCCGGGCCGCCCAAGGCAAGGATGCTGTATCCCAAAGCCGAAAAATGGGCGGCCAAGGCTCCAAAGCGTTTCAGCGGCCAGCGCTTGGTTGCACGGCTGGCGCCGGGGGCCACCGCCAGAACGGGGCGGCTGCCGTCAAAGCCGTGGGCTTTCATCCAGGCCGCGCCAGCCGCTCTGTCCTTGGACGCGAGAAAGAGCGACAATCCGCCGCCGTCATCCTCTACACCCCAGGGGGCCAGACAGCGAAGAAAACGCAACGGTACGGGCACAATATCAGAGTAGAAATTAATACGCCAGCGGAGCAATGCATACCGCTTCAATCGATGATGCTGAAAGCGGACTCGGTGCCGTGCACCGCTCTGCCAGCTGGCCCAGCGGCTGCGCAGATTGGACTGGAGATCGGCCACACGATGATAGCCTCGCTGTCGAATCTCTGCGACCACGGGGGCGAATGGTGTGCCAGGCTGCCAGGCAATCAAGCGATGCAGATCGGGATGATGGGCCAAAAGCGGCGCAAAGCCCGACTTGATCAGCAGATCAATCTCGGCCTCAGGAAAACGCGCCTTCAGGCCGCGCAGCGCCGGGCCCAGGAGCAGCACATCGCCCATGGCGCCCAGCCTGATCACCAGTATGCGTTCAATTGCCATATTCAAAACTCAGGTTCTAGAGACCGAGACACTGACGAAACCAGTCGATGGTCACTTTGAGGCCGTCTTCAAGCTCCACGGTGGGGCCCCAGTTTAAAATACGCTGCGCCCTGGAAATATCGGGCTGCCGGATCTTGGGGTCATTGACAGGCAGCGGCTCATGCACAATACGGCTCTTGCTGCCAGTGATCTTTAAAATGGCCTCGGCCAGCTGCAGAATGGTCCGCTCATCGGGGTTGCCCACATTCACAGGCTGCGCTTCGTCGGACATCAACAATCGGTAAATACCCTCCACCAGATCCTTGACAAAACAGAAACTGCGTGTCTGGGCGCCGTCACCAAACACCGTGATATCCTCACCGCGCAGGGCCTGGGGCACAAAGGCGGGAATGGCCCGGCCGTCATTGGGCCGCATGCGCGGGCCGTAGGTATTAAAGATACGGACGATGCGCGTCTCCACGCCGTGATATTCGTGATAGGCCATGGTCATGGCCTCGGCAAAACGCTTGGCCTCATCGTAAACGCCACGCGGTCCCACGGGATTGACATTGCCCCAGTAGGTCTCGGGCTGAGGATGAATCTGCGGATCACCATAAACCTCAGAAGTAGAGGCCAGGAGCAGTCGCGCCCCCTTCTCCTTGGCCAGACCCAGCGCCTTGTGTGTGCCCAGAGAACCGACTTTCAAGGTCTGAATGGGCATCTCGAGATAGTCAATCGGACTGGCGGGTGAGGCAAAATGGAGAATATAGTCCACGGGGCCGTCAATGAAGATATAATCGGTCACGTCATGTTTGATGAATGAAAAGGACTCGCCGCGCAGATGGGCAATATTGTCGATGGTGCCCGTGCAGAGGTTATCCATGGCAATGACTTCATGACCCTTGTTCAGAAAATATTCGCAGAGATGCGATCCTAAAAAACCGGCACCGCCGGTAATCAGTGTTCTCGGCATGCTGTCTCCTTAAAATTCAATGTGCGACTTCAAACCGCTAGAGATCAGAGGGATGACATCCTCACCGTCCAGGGAAAGAATCATCCCTTCAATCTCTGCGGTTTTCTCGATTAATTCCATCCCCGCCTCTGGGCCCATCACAAAGACGGCCGTGGCATAGGCATCGGCCAGCACCGCAGTGGGCGCCTTGATGGTGACGCTGACAGCGCCGCGTGCAGGGGTGCCGGTTTGGGGGTTGAGCAGATGATGATACTGCACCCCCTCATACTCAAAATAACGTTCATAGTCGCCTGATGTGGCCACGGCCAGGCTGTCGATGCGCAGGGCGGCGAACAGCGTGGAGAGACCGGCCCGGGGATGACGCACGCCCACGCCCCACTGGGGACGCGCGGGATGGGCGCCCAAAATGCGCAGGTCACCGCCTGCATCGACAATGCCGGCTTTGATGCCGGCGCGACGCAACGCGGCCACGGCTCTGTCAATGGCAAGGCCCTTGGCCACGCCGCCCAGATCCACACGCATGCCGGATTTGGGGAGATAGGCCGTGTTCTCGGTGAAGCGGATCAGCACATCATCCACCAGCGGCAGCGCCGCCGCGATGGCCGCGGCACTCGGCGGCACGGCATTTTCCTCATCGAAGGGCCAAAGGGCCTTGACCGCGCCGATGGTGCAGTCAAAGGCGCCGCCTGTGGCGCGGCCGATAGCGACAGACTCATGCAAGAGACGATGCACATCGGAAGATAATTTAACAGGCGCACGGCCCGCGGCCCGCACCAAAGCAGAGATCTCACTCTCTTCCACATGAATAGACGCCGCCTGCTCTACGCGGGCCATGGCTGCAAAGGCGCTGTCCACGGCAATGGCCACAGCCTCCGGTGATTGCGCGGCATCATAAATTGAAATGCGCACCACCGTATCCATGAGGAAACGGATCTCTTCAACCGGGGACAGATCGCGCTGCTGACAGCCGGTTATACCGACCAGGATCAGGGTGGCACACAGATAAAAGAATCGTTTCATTGCTGTCGCTCCAGGTCAGCGAGGACGAGTTTCACCAGGAGCTGCTTGTATTGTGAGGGTCCGAAATCATCGAGCAAGGCCACGGCCTGCCTGGCCTGTGAGGCCGCTTCGGCCTGCGCAGCAGCAATGCCGCTGTGCTCTTCTACAAAATCCTGAACCCATGAAACGTCGGTTTCGTCGCAGCGGTTTAATGCGGTCTCAATTCTGCGCAATGTCTCGGCATTGGCATGTTGCGCAGCCAGAATCAGCGGCAGCGTGGCCTTGCCGTCACGCACGTCCTGTAAGACAGGCTTTCCCAATTGACTGTCGTCCCCGGTGAAGTCGAGAATATCATCACGAATCTGGAAGAGCAGGCCGAATCGGCGCCCGAATTCAGTGGCCCGCTGCTTCTCCTCAGCCGAGGCATGGGCCAAAAGCGCCCCCATCTCAGCGGCCGCCGCGTACAGTGAGGCGGTCTTGTCTTCAATGTCTTTGAAATAGGCATTCCGATTGGGCAGCGATGTGCCGGAAAGGAGGGTTTGACGCAGCTCCCCGGAACCCATCTGCCTGGCCGTACGGGCCACAATGGAGATCACGCCGTTGCCGCCGGCCTCAACGCCCAGGGAGAGAATGTCTGCAAAGAGATAATCACCGGTCAACACGGCCACTTTATTGCCCCAGCGGGTATTGACTGTATCGCGGCCACGCCGAATATCGGCTTCATCCACCACATCATCGTGGATTAAGCTGGCGGTATGCAGCAACTCCAGCAATACGGCGGTCAGTACATTTTCATCCACGCATCCACAAATCAACCCCTGGACAAGAAAGTGCAATAGGGGCCGAAGCCGTTTTCCACGGCTGCGATGCACATGGGTCAATAGCGGTTCAAGAAAGGAGAGGTGGGTTTCAAAATGGGCGGCATAGGCCCGGTCAAAATGGGAAAGCGATGTCTGAAGAAAGGATTCGGCCTCTCCGTAAACCGTCAGAAATGGTTGATATTGACTCAAAGCCACAATTCCCGTAACCAGGTTGCAGAACACGACGGTGCTGTGACACCGTTTCTCTAAGGCCGAAAGCCTTCCTGCCAACAGCCTCCTTGAATATGAAAGGGCGGGAATGGCCCCGCCCTCTCTATCACTCTAAACATTCGTTGCACATCGTCGGCTCATGTTTCAGCCAGGCAGCCGCTTATTTAAAATCTGCGACAGCGTCTTCCACCGTATCGAATGTGTTAAACAGCGTGATCAGTTTTGTAATCATGAACAGACTTTTCACTTTTTCAGTCACGCCGCAAAGTTTGAGGTCGCCGTCGGCATTTTTCAGTGATGTCAGGCATCCCATCATGGTGCCTAAACCGGAACTATTCATCCATTTCACTTTAGACAGATCGATGACAATCTTCTTCACATCGTTCTGCACCAGTTCTTTGACTTTGTCATGAATAGCTACAGTCTCAGGGCCACCCATCAAATTACCCTTGACGACCAGCACTGTGACATCGCCGTATTCTTTAGCCTCAACGTTCATTCTTTCCTCCATGCTCTTTAGGGTCCCAAGACGGGGATCGACTTCAAATATAAGATCTTTAGGCTTAGGAAACAAGCCATTTTTCCGACTGAAACGGGCCTCGTCTTCTCTATTTTTTTTCGCTAAATATCTGTGATGTGTAAATATAAATCTTGGCCCCTTTTTTATAGGCATCACGGGACAGGCCCGACTTTTCAGCGCAGAGATGCTCCAGGAGCTGCACGCGATTCCACCCCTGCTCCACGGCCACTTCAGGCAGATAGGTACCACCACGTCCATGCATCTCCACCCAGACCCCGTGGCGGCCTACTTCGATTTCTTGAATATCATTCACCCGCCTGCGTTCAGAAAGAATAGAAATCTTGATGTCGATATGACTGAATTCCTCCACTGTGATTGGATTGGAGGCAAAACGATAATCCTGCGTGGCCGCAGCCGCGGCCATCTCACGTACAGCCGCCCAGAGCGGCTGATCCGCCGAGAAAGTACCGATGCATCCACGCAGAAACCCGGCATTGGTCAATGTGACAAACACTGCACGATCAAGACAAAGCGCGCTTTCTTGAACCTCAAGATTGGATGGATTTTTCTCGAGCAGCGCCTCCTCAATGGCCATGCGGGCGATCTCAAACAGACGACGCACCTCAACTGCTGTCAGTTGTATTTCATCACACATCATGCCTCTCACTTTTTTGGGTCAAGCAACTGGATGAAGCACTACTCAGCAAAACGAAGTATTCAACCGATACCTTTGCAGTGCGCCGGAACGGTTACTGCGCCTGTCCGCGCGCCGCCTTTCTCGATTTGGCAAAGGCGTCTCGCACGGCCTGAATCAGACTGACCGATGTCAGAGACGCCCCGCTGACTGCATCCACATCCCAGGTATTCTGACTGATCATGGCATCGGGCAGGCGGTTGAGTACGGCATCGATATACTGATCATCACTCTCGTTCTCTACAATCTCCAAATCACACAGCACGCCTTTTGAAAATGACGCCAGCACGCACATTCTCGGCCACTGGCCGCTCTCCCCCTCAAAATCGCCATCCGCAAAGCGCCTGCGCCTCAGCGGCTGGTCACTTTGCTCGTCAAAAACCATCAGCGCCAGAGGGCGTTGCGATTTCTCCCAATTGGGCAGCGCATCGAGGCCGACAGCGGGAACGGGGATCCAGCGCAGTTTCAATCCCATGAGGGCCGCGGAGACCTCAAGGTTCAGCCGCATGGCCGCCGACTCCATCCACACGGCCTCCCGCTGTTTGGTCTTGCTCTCATCCCAGGTCAGTAGAAAACATTTCGGCCGGTCTGCACTGTCAAGATAACGCAGTGCCCATTGCCAGCTCTCTGCACCCGGCCGGCCGCGCTCATCTGTCCAGCCTCTCTTAAAACGATAGGATGTCAGATTCTGTTTATCATCCCATTGCATCAGTGTCAGAGGATAGCGCTGCCAGGGGCTGGCCACGGTGCGATTGACAATACCGGAGGCCGTCTGGTAGAATGAACGCCCGCTTGCCGACCACGCCAGCACGGTCAAATTCACCGGATCAGTAGGTGATGAAGAGGCGGCCGGTTTCGCCGTCATCTCTAAAGCAGGGGTCAACCCTGCATTCAACCACTTTTCAGCGTCGACAAGCAGTGCCTTTTCCTGCCGCTTCAACTTGCGAGGGGCAAAGACAGTAGGCTGATCAGCATAGCCCACGGCCATGGCCCAGTCATCCAAAGGAGAAACGCCCAGACCGGCAGCCTGTGCCGCCAGTGTCAGTATCTGCATACTTCGCCCGCGCCACTGCCACAGTGCCTCCTGACTCATGCCGGCCACCGGCAGAAAGGCCAGTCGCAGTGGAGATGCGGGGCCCTCGGGCCAGCGCGGCAGCGGCGCATGCGGCGCCAGGCTGTGCGTGGCCGGCAAGTAGGCCATGGTTTTCCCGTTCAACAGGAGCACCACCTTCCCAGCGGCTCGGTCAACATCGCCGGCATGTAGTGCTTTCAGCAGCCACGACAACGACCGCAGCCCAACGGCCTCACCGCGAAAACCAGTGATTTCCTGGCGCTGACACAGCGCTGCCAGCCAGGTGGAGC